>Ga0209208_10000365_pt1 | contig 57093 bp, 47 predicted proteins | sample S1TSphfallax_3_FD_187694 | JGI IMG/M metagenome (GOLD analysis project Ga0209208, IMG submission 187694) | Host-associated microbial communities from peat moss isolated from Minnesota, USA - S1T2_Fd - Sphagnum fallax MG (SPAdes) (version 2) | ecosystem: Host-associated > Plants > Peat moss >... | reverse complement strand
CTTTCGCGCTCTTCCCCAAAGTCAAATCGGATCGGTAGACCCTTATGCCTTGAAAATCCACGCCCCAAGGGGCGGAATACTCACTAACGGCGAACGCTCTCTCTCCATTTCACGCTGAACCGGCACAGCTGCATCCTTGGCCACTGTCTCCTCGTGATGCTTCCCTTTGGGCATATAGAACGTGAATTCCTTGCCCAAAACTCCGGAAGCAAATCCATGAACAAAATATTGGCCATCCACTTCGGTCACCTCCAAGTGGCTTGAACCGCCTTTCTCCGTGCTGTCGGCCACGATCGGGAAGATATACACCGTGCGGCCGTTGCCTTCCACCTTCAATTGCCTTTGCCCCAGCGCGTCGTCCGGCAGCGACATCTTGTAATCTCCGGGCTGCAACACCGTGTGTCCCCAATGCGTCACGGCGGACAAATGGAACGTGGCTTGCTGTGAAGCTTGCATCAGTGCCGTGCCCCCAATGGCAAGCAGCGCTGCGCACTTTGTCATGCGAGCAAATAAGTTATTCATGGATTTTCTCTCTCCTTGGCGGATCTTTCTCAGGAACCATCTAGGTTCAATATCCGTACAACCGGAAGACGAGAAAGTTTCACCCCCGTCAGGTCAAGAAAAGATCAAGAAGCGCAAGCATGCAAGGTAAAAAATTTCGCTTCGCCGACTTTGAGGCCGATTTTTCCCTGCGCGAGCTGCGCAAGAGCGGAAACAGAATAGGGCTTCAGCATAAGCCGTTTCATGTGCTGGAGCTGCTGCTCTCGAACGCCGGGCAGTTGGTGACGCGCCAGGAATTAGTGGACCATCTGTGGCCCGATTCGCACGTCAGCTTCGAACGCTCCTTGAACAGCGCGGTGAATTCCTTGCGCCATGTTCTGGGAGAAGGCCACTACATCGAAACTCGTCCGGGCCTAGGGTATCGCTTCATCGCGCCCGTTCAGGAAATAACCGAGAAAGCCACCGAGGCTTTGCAGGATTGCCTAAAGGGCCGCTATCTTCTTGACCGCTTATCGGAAGAAGACAGCCACAAAGCGCTGGCTTACTTTCACTCGGCCGCCGCCGACCACGCTTGTGCCCCGCTCGCCCACGCCGGAATCGCCGATGCCTATTGCCAGTTGGCCACCATCGGTTCCGTCCCGTCCGCGCGCGTTGGCGCGCTGGCCCGTTCCTCGGCTGAGCTGGCGATTGAAGGCGATCCCGGCTTGCCGCAAGCGCACATTTCCCATGCCCGCGTGAAAATGCTGTTCGATTGGGATTGGAGCAGCGCGCGCGAAGCCCTCCATCGGGCGAAAGGCCTTGCGCCCGCCTCTGTTCTGGAAGCTTCACTGCACTGCGCCTTGGGCGATGATCAAGCCGCACTGGAAAGCTGCCGCCGCGCTTTGGTCATGGACCCGCTTTCATTTCCCGCCAGCCTGCAATTGGCGGCCTGCTCTTACGCCGCCCGCGATTTTCATTCCGCCGTCGATCAGTGCTGGAAACTGCTGAACCTGTCTCCCGAGTTCGCGCCCGCTCATCTGTGGCTGGCCCTGGCCTATCAGCAAATAGGCATGCGGGACGAAGCCGTCGTGGAATTTCAGCATGCCCGCCTGTGCTCGGCCTGCCGCGTGCAAGCGCTCAGCGGTCTGGCCAGCCATTCGGAAGAGGCCTTTGCTGAGCTATCCCAACTCGCGGCCACGCGGCACGTGTCAGGCTATTGGCATGCCGTTGTTTTCGCCGCGCAAGGACAGCATGAGCAGGCGCTCTCTCATCTGGAAAATGCCTTTCAACTGCGCGATCCGGCGTTGCTGGGGATGCGCTGCGATCCGCGCTTGGACGGCCTGCGCGGCTCATCGCGCTTTCAGAGCATGCTGAGTTGCTTTTCGTAAGAGCCCTGAATTTTGGCGTCAGAATTAACATAGCAGGAGATGTTTTCCCGCGCCCTCCTGCTCTTCCTCCTCATTTTTCTCCCCGGCATAACGCTCTCCGCCGCCGCCATATGGTTCGGCATCCGAGGCACGCTCAAGCTGGGCCTCATCCAACTGGCGGGCATCGCCCTCCCCGGTTACTTGCTGTTCTGGCTCTATCTGGGCGCGCCCAAAACCAGCTATGCCATTAGCGTGGCCTTGCCGTTCATTTTCGCCGCATGCCTTCTGCTGCTCCTGATCCGCTTCACGCCAGCCCAAAAAAAAAGGCTCCTGCCGCTGCTGACACCGGCGGCGCTCACCTTCTTCGCCGCACTGGGCGTGCTCTCATTCGGCTTTCTCTACGGCGGAAAAACCACCCCCATGGAGACCGCGCAGACTCGCTTTTCGCACACCCTTCCGCCCGACAACATGATGCCGCTGCTGCTGGCCGACGGCTTGCACCACGGCGCTGTGCCCCGCCCGCTCTTAGGTGACTGGCTCTCCAGCGACCGTCCGCCGCTCCAGACCGCCCTGATTCTGGCGCTGGAGCCCGTCGTCAAGGATTGGCCCATGGATTACGAAATCGCCTCTGTCATCCTGCAATGTTTATGGATATTCGCGACCTGGCTGCTCCTGCGCGCTTTCCGCATTTCACAACTGAGCACTGCGCTGGTCATCCTCACCATTTACCTGACTGGCTTTGCGCTGGTGAACTCGTTCTTCGTGTGGCCCAAACTGCTCGCGGCCGTCTACACGCTGGCCTTTGCCATTCCGATTCTGGCGCTGCTGCGCGGAAATTTCCGCCGCCGCTCGTGGCTGTTGCGCATTCTCAGCGCGTTTCTGCTGGCTTGCGGCCTGCTTTCCCATGGAGGCACCCTGTTCTCGGTGCTCGGCATCGGCCTGTTCATGCTGGCGGGCCTGCGGCTTTCGCTCATTCGCGAAAGCTGCCTCATTGGCCTCATCGCGCTGGCCTTCTACGCGCCCTGGATCGGCTACCAGAAGTTCATCGATCCTCCCGGCGACCGGCTCTTGAAATGGCACTTGGCCGGCATGGAGAAACCGAACAACATACCGGCCTTTGAAGCAATCCGCGCGGCTTACCAGCGGCAGAAATTTTCCGATTGGACGCATGCCAAGGAAAGCAACTTCTGGACCCTGTTCGGCAACGAGAGCAAATTCGCAGAGCAATTCGGCTTCAGCCGGAAAGCATTGCGCGAACTGCGCGTCGTGCAGTTCTTCTACCTTGTGCCCTCCATCGGATTTGTCAGCCTGGGCGCAATCGGCCTGCTGTACTGGCGCAAAAACAAAGAGCTAGCAGCCGCCCGCAGGCTCTTCGCCTGCTTTCTCCTGTCCGCCCTGGTGAACATCCTGATGCTGTTTGAGCAATCGGCCACCACCATTCAATCCCTCAGCTACATCATGGTGCTGATGGCCATGGCCGCCTGCATATTGGCGCTGCGCGGAGCGCTGCCGCGCGTGGCGATTGCCGTCTGCCTGCTGCAATGCGTCTGGAGCTGGACAGTTTACGAACCCGATCTGCGCACCCTGACCATCCCTTCCTTTAAGCCTGTCCCGATAATTGGAAGCATGCTGGCGCTGCACATTCTCTCGCTGGCTGGACTTTCGCTGCTGCTCTTCGCCCCTTTCAAGCGCCTTTACAGGTGGGGCACCCGCAACTGATTTTGTCCTGGCCCGCCAGGAAATCAGCCACCTGGCTGCGGCCTTTTTGGACAGCCGCGTCGGCCATCCAGCGCTCCCGCACTTTCGTTTGCTGTTCGCGCGTCAGATGCCAGGAGAGCGGCGCGTCCTCATCCGGAAATTCCAGCGTCACGCTGTGAATGGGCACCTTGCCGAACCAGCGGTGCTGCATCTGTCCCAGTTCCAGATCGTTATGCGCAATCTGCCCCGCGCCGCGCACATTGTTCAAAGTCAGCAGCGGCGCGCCAATTTGAAAGAACCAGCCGCGGCTTGATAATTTGTCGGGCTGCGCGCTGCTGCCGGTGCTGACCGGCGCGCCGTGAATTTGAATCACCAGCACGCTGCGGACTGAATTGGAATCCGCGCACAGAGCTTCATCCAGCCACTCCACCAGCGTCGCCATTCCATAGTTGTCGTAATAGCCGCCATCCACCACGTGCGGCTGCAAGCCTTCGGCGTTGGACCGGGAGGCAGGCGTCACCAGCGGAAAACTGGCGGAGAGCCGCGCGGCCGTCACCGCCGCCACGTCTTTCGTCTTGCCATTCAGTTCCGTGGCGTCCACGCGCGCGCGCTGGTTCAAATTTTCGGTAAAGCGCGTGGTGCCGAACAGCAGCCGCTGGCCCGTTTCCACCAGCGTCGCGTTCATAATCACCGCCGGCAGCGTGCCATTGCGCACTCCGGCATTCCAGTCACTCAGCGGCCGGTCCAGAAACGCGTTTGGATATCCCCCGGTCTCGCAATTGCGAATCCAGGCTTTTTCAAGCGCCCGTCCGCGCCCCATCCAGCCATTGGTGATCCACGGAACAACGCTGCTGATGAAATCCGGCCAGCTCAACCCCCACGCCACTTCATCCAGGCTGGATTTGCTGGCCGCCACAAACGCATCTTGCGCCTTCGGATAAGCCTGCTTGTACGTGTAGCAAGCGCTGCCCAGGCTGCCGCCCGAAACGGAGCTGATCAGCCGCACCGAATCGGGAAACGCCGGCAAATCCCGCCCCAGGCCTTCCAGAACTTGCGCGGCCCACGCCGCCGCCTGAATGCCGCCTCCGTTCGCCGCCACCAGAATTATGCGCCCTTTCTGCGAAGGCTTGGTGGCGCAAATGGTTTCAATGGGCGTGGGGGCGGGCTGCGCGTCAGCGGGCCGGTCCAGCAAGTTGTAGAAATGGTCTGAATATTGCGACTGCGCGGTGATAATGCCCCACAGCAGCAGCACCAGCAGCAACGGAACATGCCACAAGTCGAGAAAGAACGACAGCGACGACAACGCCGAACACGCCAGCATCATAATCATCAGCGCCGAGCAGAGCGCTGGAACCGTGGATTTCACTCCCAGCCGACTGCGCCCATACAAGCCGAAGAAGGCGTACACTCCCAATGCCAGCACGAACCCGGCAGAGGCCGACACATGGTCTTTCCACGGCGGATAGCCGGCGAAAACACCAGACAGTTCCGGTGCCCAGAGGAAGCGGCTGGAAGTCCGCTCAAAGAATCCGACAAACACCACCTGAGCCGCGAAATGAGAGACGATGGCCAGCAGCGCCCACATCACCCGCTTGCCCAAAGCGCCGGGGTTCTGCTTGTTCGAAAAATAGACTGTATAGACAATAACCGGAAGGCTCAGCACCTGCACCAGAAAGAACCAGACCCACGGCGGCGGAGTTCCCGGCATCTGATGCAATCCGCCCATGCCGCGGCTAAACGAGTGCAGATAAATCACCCGGCAATCATCGGAAACAATCGCCGCGACCGTTGTGCTGGCCAACGTGACGGCTAAAACACCCAGCGGGGTCACGTCAAACAGCCCCAGCAGCAAAGCGCGCGTCCAGGAACGATTCACCAGCCAGGGCAGCAGCAAAAGAATCAGCCCCGTCAGCACGGGAACGCGCATCAGCAGCACATATTCCAGCGCGCTTATCAGCATGAGTATCGGTGTAACAGGAGAACTCTACGTTACAACCAATTCGCGAATATCGTCAATCCAAAAATCCGGCGACCAGCGCGCCATCTCGTCGCGCTGCCCATAGCCATACGTCACGGCGCAGGACATCACGCCCGCGCGCCGCGCCGCTTCCATGTCGGCGGGTGAATCGCCCACAAACAGGCAGTCTTCCTTAACGGCGCCCAGTCCGTCCAGCGCTTTGAAAATGACGTCCGGATTGGGCTTGGCTGGAAATCCGTCGGTTCCTTGCACATGATCGAAATAGGGCAGCAACTGAAAACGCTCCAGCACGATGCGCGTTGTCGGAGTGCCTTTCGTGGTGGCAGTCGATTTCTTCCCCGGCAGTTTCGCCAGAGTCTCCACAACGCCCGGATACGCCTTGGTGCTTTGATGATCGCGCGCCGCGTAGATGGTTCGATACTCCTGCACCATCGCTTCCATTTGCGCGGCATTGAGCGTCGGCAGCAAATCCGTGAAAAGGTCAATCAGATGCCGGCCAATGTAGCGCCGCAGAAACTCATCTGTCACCGGCTTGGCGGCCGTTTTAGACAGAACACCCTGGATGGCTCCGCAGATGTCTGCCGCGGAATCAACCAGGGTGCCGTCAACGTCGAAAATGTAATTATGGAACTTAAGCAGGCTGCGGACTCTCGCCACCCATGATACCCGGTATCGGATTGTTGGGATGCGAAATCACCGTGCCGCCGTCGTTCGAGCTGGTGCTTTGCACCTTCGGCGCAACCGCCAGCTTCGGCAAAGTCTTGCCGTTGATCAGGCTCAGCACTTCCGCGCCGTCCAGAACTTCGCGCTCCAGCAGCGCCTCCGCAATGCGGACCATCGCGTCGGAATGCTGCTGAATGATATTGCGCGCCGTGGAGTAGCCATCTTCCACCAGCTTGCGAACCTGCGCGTCAATCTTGATGGCAGTTTCTTCCGAATAGTCGCGGTGCTGGGCGATTTCGCGGCCCAGGAAAATTTGCTCGTCCTTCTTGCCGAAGCTGAGCGGACCCAGTTCGCTCATGCCCCATTCGCAGACCATCTTGTGGGCCATTTCTGAGGCGCGCTCAATGTCGTTGCCCGCGCCCGTGGTCATCTGGTCCAGGAAGATTTCTTCCGCAATGCGGCCCGCCATCAGAATCGCCAGGCGCGCGTTCAGATACTTCTTGTCATGCGAAAGCTTGTCGTCCAGCGGCAGTTGCATGGTCAAGCCAAGCGCCATACCGCGCGGAATGATGGTCACTTTGTGCAGCGGATCGGCATGTTCAATCAAGGCCGCCACCAAAGCATGGCCCGCTTCGTGATAGGCGGTCATGCGCTTTTCCTTGTCGCTGATGATGAGGCTCTTGCGCTCCACACCCATCAGGACTTTGTCCTTGGCCAGCTCAAAATCGTACTGCGTGACCACCTTGCGGTTCTGCCTCGCTGCTACCAGCGCCGCTTCGTTCACCAGGTTGGCCAAGTCCGCGCCGGCAAAACCCGGGGTTCCGCGCGCAATCACCGATAAATCGACATCGTCGCTCAGCGGGCTCTTCTTGGTGTGAACTTTCAGGATCTGTTCACGGCCACGCACATCGGGACGGTCCACAACCACGCGCCGGTCAAAGCGGCCGGGGCGGAGCAGGGCCGGATCCAAAACATCGGGACGGTTCGTCGCGGCAACCAGAATCACGCCTTCGTTCGATTCAAAGCCGTCCATCTCCACCAGCAACTGGTTCAGAGTTTGTTCGCGCTCATCGTGCCCGCCGCCCAGGCCCGCGCCACGATGGCGTCCCACGGCGTCAATTTCGTCGATGAAAATAATGCAAGGCGCATTCTTCTTGCCCTGCTCAAACAAATCGCGCACGCGGCTGGCGCCCACGCCGACAAACATCTCCACGAAGTCCGAACCAGAGATGGAAAAGAAAGGAACATTCGCTTCGCCCGCAATCGCGCGCGCCAGCAAAGTCTTGCCGGTTCCTGGAGGCCCAATCAGCAGCACGCCCTTGGGAATGCGGCCGCCCAGCTTCTGGAATTTTTGCGGTTCGCGCAGGAACTCAATAATCTCCTGCAGTTCTTCCTTCGCCTCATCTACGCCCGCGACATCCTTGAACGTCACCTTCTTCTGCTGCGAAGAATGCAGCCGCGCGCGGCTCTTGCCAAAGCTCAGCGCTTTGTTGCCGCCGCTCTGCATCTGGCGCATCATGAAAATCCAAAGGCCCAGCAAAATCAAGACCGGAACCGCGTTAAACAGCAGCCCAACCCAGCCGCTGCCGGTGGATTCCTTGCTGCTGTAATCCACGCCCTTTTCCTGCATCGCTTTATAGATGTCCGGGTAATTGGCGGGAATGGTGCTGTGGAACTGCTTTTCAGCGCCATCCTTGATCATTGTGCCAGTGACATCGGTGCTGCCCGTCACTTCCGCTTTCTTGATCTTGCCGCTTTCGACAGCCTGAACGAATGCATAGGCTGACAACTGCTCAGGACTATTTCCCCCGTGGGTGGTCTTCACAGCCATATACACCAGCACTACCGCGCAGATGATAACGACCCAGAACACCGCAGTCTTAACGTTTGTACTCATGAAACTCAACCTTCCGCCGCGCAGCTTTGCGACCGGCTCTACCCTATCTAAGTGACGTAATTCCCGGCATTTCGATTCATTTCGAATAAATCAGCCGCAGTATCCTGCGGCTCTGGCCGTTCGCCTGGAATTTCGCCGAAGCGCCAAAGCGCCGCGACCAGACGATCTCACCTTCCAAAATTAGCTCATCGTCCAAAATCAGCACCGGCCAGCGCCGCCTGTCCCAAAGAACAATACGATATTCCTGGAATAACGATTTTATCTTCTCTGGCTTTTCGTGCCCCGTCCGCAGATACTCATCGCCGGGTTCCCAGTTCCTGACCCGCAATTTGGCCAGACCACCAAGCCCGCTCAAAACATCCCCATCCAAATCAACCACTTCCTGAATGGAGCCTGCCTCTCCGAAATTACCACAAAAACGGTCTCCCGGATTTATCCAGTTGACATATAGACGCCCGTTATCGTACGGAAGTGCCTGTTCCAGGCCAATTTTGACCTGCATTTGATAATGCCGGGGTTCATTCCCTATCTTTCCCGGCTCAGCAATCAGTACCGTACTAAACGACCTTAGGACATCCGCCCCTGGTAATAGGATGCGGTCGTGTCCGGCTTCGGACTGCAATACTTTTCTCACCGCCTCCACATGCGCAAGATCTATTGACCGCAAATCGCCTTTCAGTTGTTTAAGCGCGTGCCGGATCACCCGCCGCTGCTCGGCCGCATGCAAGCCGCTCAACGCCGGGACGGAGAACAGCACCCCGAGCGCCGTTGGCCGCGCCAGACTTGCGTACAAATCCGCAATCCGCCCCGCCCACCAGTCTTCCTCATCCTGCGCCACCACGGCGTTGGCGGAAAGCACTTCCACCAATTGCGGGTTAAAAACTTCCAGACGCATTCGGTTGCGCACAAGTTCGGTGTTTTCGTTGCTGGAATCCTCGCGCCACAAGATCCCCTGCGCCTGCGCCCAGCCGCGAATCTCTTCGCGCGTGAAATGGATAAAGGGTCGGATGAATCCGTCCGCCGTCACAGGCCGCATGCCGGCTAACCCTGCCAATCCCGAACCGCGCAGGAATCGGTAAAGCACGGTTTCGGCCTGGTCCGATTGGTTATGCCCCAAGGCGATGCGCCGAAGTCCCGTCTCCGCAAAGAACGACCGCCGGGCATTGCGCGCCAGTTGCTCCATATTGCCGGAACCAATGGGCGCTTGTTTCACCTGAATCGGCAATCCCAGCTTTGCCGCCAATTCCCGCACAAACGCTTCATCGCCCTCCGATTCAGCGCCACGCAACTGATGATTCACGTGCAGCACGGTGATTTCATAGCGCGACAGCCCATGCAGAACATGCAAAAGCGCAACGGAATCCGCGCCGCCCGACACAGCCACGCCCACCCCCTCTCCCGCCGCCAGCATGCGGTAGCGTGTAAGCGTATCCGCAGTTCGATCAGCTAAGTTGATTGCCAACTCACTTACTCCAGATCCAACGCAAAAACCAAAGCTGACTTCCATTCCGTCATGACCGCAACAGGAAGGCGTCCAAGCCTTCGCTGCAGCCTTACAGTTGGAATCGAGCCAATACCCTGCACGTTGGCCGATGAGTCGCGATCAAGAAAAGGCAGTTTCGGGAGTTGGACTTCATAGCGGCTGAGCCGGTTCTGGCTGGTGATGGGAACATACAACACAAGCGCACGAGGCGAATCGGCATCGGTACGCGAGACGATAATGACGGGTCGAATCTTTGCCGCTAAGCCGAGATCGGCCAACCACACCTCACCGGATTGAGGGCTCATCCAATATGTCCAGGACTTCCTGCTCGCATGCTCTCGAACGCATCAGGTCAAGGACATCATCGTCGGCGAGTTCGATCACTTCAGCAATTCTCTCGCGCACCTGAGCCGCTGTTTCTGGCTTCCACGTGCGCAGCTTTGTGTCCAGTGTCTCCGCCAATGCGTCCATAAGCACCTCTCTTTTAAGCTTACCGGATATCTAGGCTCTGCACCCCATGTTATAAGGAGTGAGGCTTGCGCCCATGCATCTCAACCCGCCCCTCACCTCCGAACAGCTTCGCGCCCACGCTGGCCGCATCAAGGCTCTCATTATGGACGTCGACGGAGTCCTCACCAACGGCCATCTCTACCTTGTGCCCGCGCCGGACGGGACGCTGGTGGAAACCAAAGGCTTCAGTGCGCAAGACGGCATCGCCCTGCGCTGGCTCACCTGGTACGGCATCAAAACCGGCGTCATCAGCGGTCGCGAATCGCCCGCCACAGCCGGCCGCGCCAGCCAGGTCGGCATGACCTGGGTCTTTCAAGGCCACATCGAAAAAATCCCGCTGTTCGAACGAATTGTCCGGGAATCCGGCTTTTCGCCCGATGAAATCGCCTACGCGGGCGACGACCTGACTGATGTCGTGCTGTTCCGCCGCGCCGGACTCGCCATTGCCACGGCCAACGCGCGTCCAGAGGTAAAACAATCGGCCCATGTCGTGACCGAAGCGGCAGGCGGATCAGGCGCCATGCGGGAAGTCTGCGAACTGCTTTTGAAAGGCCACGGCAAATGGGACGAACTGCTGAAGAAATATGAGGTGCTGGCCTGAGCACCTTTGCCGCCGATAAGTTCGGCCTCGTTCTGCGCACCGTCAGCGGCCCAGGCGTCCTGTTTCAGCTCACCGGCTCAATCGCGCGCCACAGCGGCGATATCCGCTCTGTCTCGATCATCGAAGACGGCCCGGTGGAAACCCGCATCTACTTCGAAGTGGAATTGCCGCCCGCCAACGAAGCGCTGCTGATTGCGGAACTCGAAGCCCTGGAAGTGGTGCTCTCCGTCACCGAAGTGCAATCGCTGCAAAAAATCTACGGCAAGCGCATCATTATCATGGGCGGCGGCGCGCAGGTGGGCCAGGTGGCGCTAGGCGCAATCTCTGAAGCCGACCGCCACAACATTCGCGGCGAACACATCTCGGTCGACACCATTCCGCTGGTCGGCGAACAAGCCCTGGCAGCCGCCGTGCGCGCCTGCAACCGTCTGGCCCGCGTGCGCGCGCTGGTTCTGGCAGGATCGCTGATGGGCGGAGACATCGAAGCGGCCGTCAAAGAAGTGCGCGCCGCCGGATTATTGGTCATCAGCCTGAACATGGCCGGCAGCGTTCCCGACGCCAGCGACCTGGTCGTCACCGATCCGGTGCAAGCCGGAGTCATGGCCGTCATGGCGGTCGCGGACACCGCCAAATTCACCATCGACCGTCTGCACAGGCGGGTTTTCTAACCCGCCGCCAAACCCTTCAAATTCCAGCCGCAAATGCGGCTCCCCTCCAGCTTATTTCCGCCCGGACCCGTCCAATGCGTCTCCAGGCTCACATACCCCGCGTACCCGCTCTCGCGCAAAGCCTGAAACTGCTGCTTCCATGGCACATGCCGAGTCCCCAGCGGGCCCCAAACCGGCGTATGCCCATCCATGTGGCAATCCTTCGCATGCACATGCGCAATCCGCTCAAACGGCAGCATCGAATAGCCCTCCGGAAATGGCGCTTCGCCCGCCACCAGGCAATTCGCCGGGTCCCAAACCAGCTTCAAGAAAGGATGCGCCACATCGGCCAAAACACGCGCCGTTTCACTCGCTGTGCCCACGTTGCAGGCATGCTCGTTTTCGAGGCCGATAATCACGTTCTCCTTCTCGCCAATGTCCGCCAGCCCGCTGAGCGCCTTCGCAATCGCATCCGAGCACGCCAGCGGATCCACCGTCCGCCAATACGAGAAAACCCGAATAATCTCAGCCCCAAAAAACTGCGCCAGCTTCACCGCATGCTCCGTCAGCCGCGGCTGATCCTCAAACGTATGCCTGGAGCCAAACGCATCATGCTGAAACCGGCTGTCCAGCGCCGGCCCGTTTGGCAACACGCATTTCAAAAGCGGCGAGGCAATGGAGATCACCTGAATCCCAGCCTCACCCAGCGCATCGCGCGTGCGCGCCAATTCATCCGGCGTTAAATCCATCACATTCTTGCCGTCCACCACGCGCAATTCGGCGGCAGCCATGCCAATCTCCCGCATCACCGGGATGGCTTCGGCGAGCGTGGGCGAAAATTCGTCGGTAATGGCGGCAATCGGAATCTGGGGTTCAAAGGTAAGCATTCGTGTCTCTATACTTGTACTATGTTCTTTCGCCGCGAAGTCATCACGCTTCCCAAGTTTTCCGAGCGCATCAACTTATTGAAGAATGCCGGCTTCACCGTCGAAACCATGGCCGACGGCCGCGCCAAGATCATGAAGCACGGAGTGGCCGCCGTCATTGGCGACGAAGGCAAAGGCCACGCGCTGATTGAAAAATCCGGCGTCCTGATTAACGGCGAACTGGCCACCCTGCTCAGCGGCGGCTACCAGATGTTCCTCTCCACCCCCAACGGCAAGCGCTATCCCGCTCAAGCCGAGCAACTGAAAGCCCTGCACGAGTTCGAAATGGACGTCAAGGAAGCGCTGGAACTGACCGACCTGTACAACACCTCGCTAGGCACCACCAGCCGCAGTCACCTGTACGACCGCGTCGCCCATCGAGAAGACGGCACCCAGCCGAAACCCTGGATGAAGAAGACCGAGATCTGAGTCCGACAATGGCAGACGAAAAATCCAACCAAATGCATTTTGGCAGGGCTATGCCAGCATCTTGACACTTTGCCCGATGTACCGACCAAGGCACCAGCGTTTTATCTTCCGAGGCGTCGACCTCTCGACGTTGAGCGCTGCCGAAGCTCTTGGGCAAGATTGGCGGAATGTTGGATCTTCAATGGCTTCTGCGCTTCAACAAATGGGCGAACCGGAAAATGAGCGACGAGAGATCGAACAACCCGCCCGCTAGACAGTCTGACTCTGGCTTAATTTCAGCAGCATTTTACGGCCCACTGCCACCGCCTAATTTACTCGCCGGTTACGAAAACGTTTCTCCCGGTGCCGCTGAACGAATCATTAAGATGGCGGAGAAGGAGGCCGAGCACCAGAAGCCAGCGATGCAAGACGCGGACAAATTTTTGCCCTCATTGTAGTCATAACGTCGATTGGCGGCTGCATCTATCTTGCAGTAAATGGACATGACGGAGCGGCGTCGGCGCTCGGCTTGGGTGGCACGCTCAGTTCTGTTGTGACGGCATTTATCATCGGCAGACAGCGCAAAGGAAACGGCACGTCACAGCACTGAAAACCCATTCACTTCCCCAGCATCCGCCCCATCTCCGCAAACGAAATCCCCGAATACAAATCCGTGGCCTCCGGCGAAAACGGCAGCACCTGAATCCGCTTCGCCTCTGCCTTCTTCCCCGCACGATCCAGCGACGAAGCCAGCATCGCCCGTGCATGCAGATCCGCGCCATGGCTCATATCCGCAATCCGCTGCCACACCGCCGCCGCTTCCGCATTATTGCCGCGCAGAAAAAACCCATATCCCAGCGCAAACTCTTTCATCGAATCGGGCATTCCCGCCGCCTGCATTTTCTTTTCCCAATCCCCCGCCGAAGAGGTCTTATCCGCCAGCAGCCCCAGCAGAATCGGCAGCGGTGACGGCTGCCCGTTCAGTGCCTGGCTCAGTTTCTGAATGGTCTTCTGCGCGCCTGCGTAATCGCCGCCCATCATTTGCCAGATGCTTGCTTCGCCCAGCGCCAGCGCCGCAAAGCCGCTGTCTTTGAACGTCGCGCCCAGCACCAGGTCAATCCCCTTTTGCCGCTCGCCCGACTCCACCGCCCAAGCCGCGCGCACAAACGTCTTGAACTCATCCCGGGGCAGCGTATTGATGAATTTTTCGATCACGCCATTGGCGCGCGCCTTGTCGCCTTCCAGCAGAACCACCGTCGCCAGTTCCGGATAAGACGCCGGCGTCTTGTCCATGCCGGACAGCAGCGCGTCGGCCTCCTTGAACTTGCGCAACTCCGTTAGCCCGCGCGCCAGTTGGAAGCGAATCTCCAGGTTGTTCGGATCAAGCGCCGCCGCGCGCCGCAAGCTCTGCTCACCTGCCGCGCCCTCGCCCTCCAAAATCTGATAATTGCCCAGCGTGGTCGCCGCGTCCAGATCGTTCGGCGCCAGATCCAAAACCGCCTTTGCCGCCTTCACCTGCTCAGCGGGCGGCGCGCTCGACAGCCGGTTCATGGCAACGTCAAACTGCGCGCGGTCAAACGGCGAAAAGGCCGCGCGATGCGCCTTGCCCTCGTCAATCATGTTCTTCAGTTCCGTCTGGCGGTTGGGAACAATCATCTCCATCAGCGCGAACCATGCCAGCCCGAAATTCGGATCGCGGTTGATGGCCTGGTTCAAAAACTGCGCCCGCTGCTGCGGATTATTGAGCGTTTCCGCGGTTGCCAGCGCCTGCCACGCCGGCGTAATCTTGGTCGAAAAATCGATCGCCGCCGGATCAATCTTCTTCGCCAGCGCATTCACCGCCGGCAGCACCACGGACGCCGAATTCGCATCGCTCGTCACCACCCGGATCACCTTCTGCGTGGACACATCTACCAGGCTCGCTTCCAGGTGCAATCCGCCTTGCCGGCTCTCAATGGACGTGCGCAGCAGCCGCGTGGCCCCGCGCGCCGCCGCGCCCGCATCATCCGCCGCCAGATGCGGCACAAAATCATGCGCTGTCATCAGGTCGTAATCAATGGCAATCGGCACCGCCGTTTTCAGCCATTCTGACGACGGGTCGCTCACCAGCAGATTCACCGGCAAAATGCTCAGCCGCTCCACATGTGCGCTTTTCTTCGTGCAGCTTGCAGCGACAATCAAGGTCGCAATCAGTATACAAGGGCGGGATGTAAATTTCAGGAAAACCTCTTATTCAAAGAGGCTTTGGATTCTCCGCAAGCAATTGAACAAATGCGGGATCTGTCTTGAGCGACGCGAATTCAGGCATGGCCGGAATCTTGTTCCGGTCCTTCACGCCTTCTTCCAAAGCCTTACGCAGATAGATTAGCGCACGGTCCATTGCGCCGCTTTGCGCGTACATCTTCGCCATGTACAGATGGTATGTGGCGCGCTCTTCAATGTCGCGCTCCTGCATCAGCGTGCCAAAGTTGCTGTGATGCTCAAACACATCCGGGTCCAGCTTCAGCGCCACTTGATAACACTCAATCGCCCGCTTGTAATCCTTGCGGCTGAAATACGCCGCGCCCAGATTCGAATAAATGGAAGCCGATGGCGGCCCGACCTTCAGCGCGCGTTTATACAGGCTGATGGAGCGCCGGTAATTCTTCTGCGAATAATAAACCGTGCCCAGATTGTTGATGGCTTCCGAATACTTCGGATCCAGGCTGATGGCCCGCTGATAATTCTTCTTCGCCAGATCCAAAAGCGCCAACTGATGGAAGGCAATCCCAATCTTATTCGCCAGCACCGGCGAATCGCCCGGACCCTCGCGATACATGTCGATAGCTTCGCGATACATCTTGCGCGCCATATAAACATCGCCGCGCAGTTCATTGCCGATGTCAGGCTTAACAAGCGGCGCGCTTGGGATATCGGCGTGCGGCTGAAAACTATTTGAACCCGCTGGAATCTGCCCGGCCAGACAGACAACCGCCACAAATGGAAGGATCGATCTAAGTGGAATCATGTAGGATTCCTCCTTCATCTCCACTATAACGCTTTTACGAGTTTGGTATGCGCTCCAGCACGGTCGTCGTCTTTTTTCCGCCGCTTAGCTTCACGCGCTGAAGGCTTTCGCCCGAATCCATCAGCGTCCAGGTCTCGGTGTAAGGAATCAGCTTGCCGTCCTCATGCTCCACCACGGTGAACACAATCTCATCGCCAGCCAGTTTCGCCTGCGCATGAAATTCATCGCCGTCCAGCCCGGTATAAACCGTCTCAGGCCCGCCCAGTTCATACTTTACGTCCAGCTTCCGGTCTCCCCGTCCGCCCTTCGATTCCATGTGAACCTTCAGCACCGACCCGTTCAGTTCCACATCCATTCGCAGCGCCGACGAGCCATGGCGCGGCGGCACCGAGCGCTGATTATTTTGCACCCAGTGGCCCTGCCACGATCCCGCCGCCAAAAATACCGCCAGCCACGCTGTCACGCACAACAGTCTCGCCTATGCATGTTGCACCAAAATGAATTTGCTACTTGAATTCCACCGAACTCTCGCCCGAGTACTTGTGATAATCGCGAAAATCAATCGCGTTCTTCGCGCAAACCGATGTTCCGCGGAAACAGCCCAAATTCTCCGAATGCACCGGCAGAAAAAACGTGCTGGTGCCCAGCCGCACCGGCTCATAATCCACCGTCATCGCTTCCGTGTCGCCGGGATAATTCTTCGGAATGTTATCCGCCTGAATTTCAATGTGCCGCACTTCGCCCGTGGTCTTATCCACCCACACGCTTCCGCTGTATGCCGGACGCAACTGCTGGCTGCCCATTCGGATCTCCCAATCGGAATGCGCCAACTGCACTTTCAAATCATAAATAGCCACCGCCGTCCGGCCCACAGTGGATGACTCCTTGAACTTAAACTCCGCATTCACATACGTGGAAAATAGGTTTCGCAGCGTGGTCGCAAACTCACCTGTTGACGTGGTCCCGCCCAGATCCATCATGCTCTTGTTCGTGCGCTTCCCGCCGACGGTAATTTCCTGGTAATTCTCTTTCCCGTCCTCATAAACGACCTTGGCGCTCAACACATCAATCGCCTGAAACCCTTCTGATCGCGACTGCTCCTGGTAACGCGTCGTCACCTGGTTGCAAACAAAATTCGGCAATCCCTGGGAAAACGTCTCAGACCACTGCTTGGTCCGCTCAATCAGCTCGGTGTAAGACGACGGCTTCTTTTTCACCTCTGTCTTCTCATCGCCGATGGTGAAATCTATGGAGCCATCGCTGTTCTTCGCCGTCTCCGCCAGCTTGGGCGGCGGAGCTTTGGGCGTCATGTCTTCATCCGGATCGGCGTCTGTGCCGGTCGGCTTGCCATGATGCAAATGCGGGCGTCCGGGAGCATCCGGCTCCGCGCCCAGGCTGTTCGGGTCGGGCGGAGTATTCGGATCGGCTGCCGGCGTTTCCGGCGCGGGAGGCGGAATCGCCCTCGCCAGCGTCGGCCTCTCGGAAGGGGTGGGCGAGTTGTCCTTGCGCAGCGGCTCTTTTCGCACATCCACCGTCGCCGCCGTCAGAAACCATTCGTCATCCTCAAACGCATCCACATGGACATATGTGTTCTGCGGCGCCTGCGCGCTGGTTGCCGCGTTGCCGTCTTTGGTGAACTTCGAATTCTGATCCAGCTTAAAGGTAATCAGCCGGCCGTCGTCGGTGCCCAGCTTCAGCTCCCGGTCGTTGCTCGAAAGCACCCAGCCGTCCTGGTGAAAATTGGGAATCGCATTCTTGTCCGCCGGCTTATCCTTCTTCTTGCCGGAGCGATGCGGAAGCGAAATTCCGCCGCCCGGCCCCATTGGTCCCTGCCCTGGCGGATACTGACCGCCTTGCGGATACTGTCCAGGCGGATATTGCCCGCCTGAAGGATACTGACCGGGATATTGGGCGAAAACCGGTGCCGCTGCCAGCGCTCCAATCGCCATCCAAATTCGCATAGTTGTCACCACTTCAGCAAAACAAGTTCCGAACAAAACCCCGGCCCCATGGCCGCCAGAATGCCCCACGTGCCGGGTTCCGGCCGGCGGCGATTCATCACTTCTTCCAAAACAAATAAAACTGACGCGGACGACAGGTTTCCGGTTTTCTTCAAACACTTCCATGACGCGTCCAGCGCGCCGTTTTCCAGTTCCAGCGCCTTTTCCGTCGCCTCCAGCACCTTCGGCCCGCCGGTATGAATCACCCAGCTCTTAATATCCTCGCGCTTCAGTCCATGATCCGCCAGAAATTCCTGAGCGTCACCCCCCAGATTCTTCAGCACCACCGCCGGCACCTCGCGCGACAGCACAATCCGAAAGCCTTTTTCCGAAATATCCCAGCCCATCACCTCTTCGGTGTCGCTGTAAAAGGTGGAGCGCGTGGCCACAATCTCCGGCCCCCGCTGCGCGTTGCCGCTTGGCTGCGCATACTCTGCGCCTGCCACCATCACCGCCGCTGCGCCATCGCCGAACAATCCCGTGCTGATCAAATTCGCCGCCGACAAATCATCCGGCTGCACCGTCAGCGAACACAGTTCCACCGACAGCAGCAGGCACGCCTGTTTGGGAAACGCCTTCACATAATCGGCCGCGCGCGCAATGCCGGCTGCGCCCGCCACGCAGCCCAATCCGAAAATGGGCACGCGCTTCATGCGGTTGCTCAACTGCATCCGGTTAATGAGCCGCGCCTCAATGGAGGGGCTGCAAACCCCGGTGATGGAAACAAAGAAAAACGCGCCAATGTCTTCCTTGGCCACGCCGCTTTGTTCCAGCACGCAGCCCACTGCTTTTTCGCCCAAATCGAGCGAAGCCTTGATCCAGGCGTTGTTGGAATCGCCCCATTTGGCCTGCGGATACTGTTCAATGGGAAGCGCCAGATAGCGCCCGTCCACCTGCGCCGCCGCATGCAGCCTCTCCAGAACGTCGAAGCGATCCAGCCGTCCGCCCCAGTACTTGCGGAACGCGTCAATCAAAACCCGCTGCGGATAATAATGTGGCGGAAGCGCCGTCGCGGCCGATAAAATTCTCATGCCAGAAGGGTACCGGCGAGGCAAATATGCTTATTCATGTGTCTACCACTCTCTCAGACGCCCGCCGACGAACCGTGGTTTTCCACAAAACCCGTGTTTTCCTAGCAAGAGGAATCTCGCGAAACGACACCACTTATATGACCCATGAATCGGATTCTGCTGGTGGAAGACAACCCAATCAACCAGAAGGTCGCGCTGCGGCTGCTGGTTTTGCTCGGCTATGACGCCGATCTTGCCGAAAACGGCGAAGAAGCTGTGCTGCTACTGGAGCAGCGGCATGAGGATTACGCCGCCGTTCTGATGGACATCCAGATGCCCGTGATGGACGGCTTGGCCGCCACGCGCGCCATTCGCGGCCTAGCCGGGGAGGCCAGCCGCATTCCCATCATCGCCCTGACCGCCAACGCTTCCCAGCGTGACCGCCAAAATTGCCTGGCCGCCGGCATGAACGACTTCCTGGCCAAGCCCATCAATAAAGATCTGTTCGCGGCGGCCCTGGAACACTGGACCGCCGCGCAACTCACCGCCTAATAAACCGCCAGGCCTTCCACGCCAATCTGCGTTCCGGTATAGGGGCTCACGCTGGCAATCTTGGTCAGCGTCTTTCCATCGGCGCTCACCTGGTAACCATTGATCTTGCCCAGAACGCTGTACACCACGTACACGAACTGATTGTCCGAGGTCGCCTCGATGTCCAGCGGGAACGCGGTCTTGCCGGCTGCGGGAAAAATCGCCGCCTGGCTGCTGGCTTCCGTCTCCACAATGCCCAGCGGTGACAGGTCGCCCGCGCTGTTCAGCTTGTAGCCGCTGACGCTGGAAGTGATGGCGCTGGTGGCAAAAGCAAAACCACCGGCGGGAATCACCCAGCACGTTGCCGCACCCGACGAAGGCGAAGCCGCAGTCAGCGTGGTCAGCGAATTATCCTCGTTCACGGCAAAAGAAGAAACAGCCCCCGAACCCGCCAGCGTAACCAGCAGCGCGCCGGAAGGAGCAAAGCGCGCGCCAAATGCTTCCACGCCGCCCGAAGCGGTCACTTTGCCGTTGGTCAGCGAGCCATCCGCGGCCACGCTAAACACGTCGATATTCGATGTCTGGCGCTCCGTCACAATGACCTTGGTCCCATCGGGCGAGAACGCAATTGCGCCCGGCTCGGTGTCCAGCCCGCTCAGCGGCTGCTTGGAATTCGGAATAAACTCCAGCTCGCCCCAGGGCTTCAGATGAAAGCCGGCCGTGTGGTACGTGCCGCCCACATTGGCCACATAAACCAGGTCGTCATGCACGGTCACGCTCACCGGATTGCCGCCTTGGGTCGACTTTTTGTCCACCAGGCTCAGCGTGTTCGGATAAACAGCGAACACTGAAACGTTGCTCGACCCGGCGTTCACCACAATCAAAAACTTGTGATCGCTGGTCAGCGTCATGGAGCTTTCCGCCTGCAGCGGATCGTTGATCCCGCCTTCGCCGCGGCCGCCGGTGGCAAAGTTGCCCACATACTTCAGCGCGCCCGCTTCGGTGCGCGTGTACATAATCACTTCGTTATTAGCAACGTCGTTGGTGGCGGCAAACACCGCGCCCACCACGCTGTTTGCGCCCTGCGGTCCGGCGCCTGCGCCCGTGGCCGCATTCGCCATCGCGGCCCCGAACAGCAGGGCCGATGTCATTATCTTCTTCATGAATGAACTCCTCGAAGCGTGGTTCGAATCGTTCACGCAAAAAGTCACGCGCGACTTTTAATTATTTCGAGCCGGCAATTCCTGCCAGACATTGCGAACCTCTTGCGACAGCTTGGTCACGTCAAACGGTTTCTGAATGACCGCCGCCGCGCCCAGCGCGCGATATTCGGCCATCTGCGACCGCTCCACCCGCGCCGTCATGAAGACCACCGGAATATTGGCCGTCGCCTGGTTCTGGCGCAGCATTTTGAAGGTCGCCAAGCCATCCACTTCGGGCATCATCACGTCGGTCAAAATCAGGTCCGGCTGCCAGCTTGCGGCCTGCCGGATTCCATCGTGTCCGCCCAGGCACGTCAAAAGCTTGAACCCTCCAAACACTTCCAGCGAAACTTTCACAATTTCCAGAATGTCGGCATCGTCGTCTATGCACAAAATCTTGGTGAGTGGCGCAGTCAAAGCGGCTGATTCTCCCTATTGGATTTTTCCCGTAGTCCGTGCCAGCTCCGACATGGCCATGGATCGCACTTTGTCCAACATATCGGCCGGGGAAGCCTCTTCGTGACCGCCATCTTGCGGGCCGGCCGAAATGCCCAGATCAGCATCCTCCAGCGCCAGCACGCGCGGCATATCCTCGGCGCCGGAGCCGACATGGTCCAGCAGCTCTTTGCGCAGGTCCACAGGCAAGCCCGGATCCAGAATGAGCAGGTCAAAATGCCGCGCCCGAATTTCGCGGTAGCAATCGGCCAAATCGCGCGCCATCACCAGTTGCGCCGCGCCGGCCAGCTTGTGCGCCAGATCATTCCCCAGATTGCCGTCGCCGCCGACATACAGCAGGCGCAGCAGGCTTTCGCCCCGCTGCATGGCGGCGCGGATGGATTGCACCAGCGATTGCTGATCCAGCGGCTTGGCCAGCCAGTCGGTCAGCGGCGCTTCTTCGGTGAGCGTCTGGCGCGCCTCGGCCGCCGACGCCGACACCACCACCACCGGCATGCGGCTGGTGGAAAACTGGCTGCGCAATTCTTTCAAAAACTCCAGCCCGTCGCCGTCCGGCAGGTTCAAATCCAGCGTCATGGCCGAAAAAGTCATCTCTCTCAGCTTTTCGGCCGCTTCGCGGAGCGTGGCCACAATGGTGGTTTCAAAGCCGGCCTGCTCAATCGCCATCTTGATAATGAGGCTCATGTCCGGATCGTCTTCGCAAATCAGCACCGAGGCCGAATGGCCGCGCTGGCTGCATGTGTCCTGATCGGGCTGCGCCTGGGCGGGGCGGGGCAATTCAAAGTAGAACGTGGTGCCGCGCCCCACTTCCGTCTCAAACCCAATCTCGCCGCCCATCGCCTCCACCAGTTGCTTGGTGATGGACAGGCCCAGCCCGGTGCCTTCGAAGCGCCGCGCGGTGGAGGAATCGGCCTGCGCGAATTTTTCAAAGATCAAGGGCCGAAAATCCTCCGCGATCCCGCAGCCGCGGTCCTCCACTTCAAAGCGCATGTTGGCGCCATTTTCGAGCGCGCGCACGATCACCTGGCCGCCCGGAGGCGAGAACTTGGCCGCGTTCGACATCAGGTTCGACAGCACCTGTGTCAGGCGCAGCGAATCCGCCATCACCGCGCCATGTCCAGCAATCTCCGGCGGCACATTGCCAAGCACGAACTGCACTTTGTAGCGCTCGGCATAGCCGGCATGGCTTTCAATTGTCTGGCGCAGCACGTCGGCCGCGGAAGTCTCCGTAATATGCAGCGCCAGGTTGCCCGAAACGGATTTCTCCAGCGCCAGTATGTCGTCCACCAGCCGCGTCAGCCGCTCGGCATTGGTGTTGGCAATCCTGACCATGGAGCTGGCCTTGTCTGGCAGTTCGCCCACCGCGCCCGATTGCATCAGCCCGAGCGCCCCGCGAATGGAAGTCAGAGGCGTGCGCAATTCGTGGCTCACCTTGGAAATGAACTCGCCCTTCATGTGCTCCACGCGCTTGCGCTCGGTTTCATCCAGCGCAATCTGGATGAAGGCCTTGCAGCCGTTCGACACCGCCGCCTGGGTGTGAACCTCCACGTCGTACAAGCTGCCGTTCTTGCGCCGGTAAGCGGCGTGGTGAACGGTTTCGTTCGATTCGCCCGTCTCCAGCGGCTCCAGAATTTTGCGCAACTGCAGCTCGGTGAATTGCGGCGCAATCTCCAGCACATGGAGCTTTTCCATTTCATGCTGCGCATAGCCGAGGTTGCGGCGCGCGCCGCGGTTGGCCTGCAGGATGCAGAGCGTTTCCGCGTCGATGATGAAAATCTCCTGCAGCGATTCTTCGAGTATCGCGCCCAAATTCGCCAAATCCTGGCTTTGGCTCATCAGTTGCTCGGCTTGCAGCTTGAAATCGTCTTCGGCCTGGCGCTGGGCCGAGATGTCGCGCATGACGCCCACCAGCACGCGCTCTCCCAGGCGGTCGTGAAAGGTGGCGCGCTTAATGGAAAAAAGGCGCCGCTGTCCGGCGCGGTCGGCAATTGTCTGCTCGCTCACCAGCGGGGCGCCGCCGTGGAGCGCCGCTTCGTCCTGCTCCCAGAATGTTTCCACCGCATCGGGCGGCAGAATGGACCGTCCGGAATCCACCAGCGAATGCCCGTATCCGGACGCCCCCACCAGTTCGCGAAAAGCGCGGTTGGCCATGAGCCAGCGGTGCGCGCCGTTCTTCACGAAAATCGGGTCGGGAATATGGTCCAGCAGGCTGTGCAGAAAATGGTTGGAAGCCTCCAGGTGTTCGCGCTGCCGCTGAATGGTCCGGCTTTGCTGGTCGATGGTGCGCGCATCGCGGTTCTGGTCGATGGCCGACACAATGGCGCGGTGCAGCGCGCTGCCCGACAAATTCGATTTGGAGATGTAATCGGACGCGCCCGCCTTGATGCAGCGCACGGCCAGCGCTTCGCTGCCCATGCCAGTCAGCATGATCACCGGCAGAAACGGATGCTTTTCGCGAATTTTCGGCAGCACGTCCAGGCCGTCGCTGCAGGGCATGGAATAATCCAGCAGCAGCACATCCGGCGGCCGCGCGGCAAGAAGTTCCAGCCCGCTGTGCTCGTCCACCGCCTCCACAAAGTGATAACGGACGCCGCTTTCGCGCCGCAGCGCGCGCATGCACGCTTCGCGGTCGAGCGGATTGTCGTCGATGATCAGCGCTTCTATTTGCGCCATCGTCTGCGGGGACAGGCGGCGCGAGCGCCGCTCGGCCATGGCGGCCCGGATCGCCTCATGCAGCGAATTTTCCGTGCCTGTTTGGCCAGTCCCCGAAATTGCAGATTGGGTCAAATTCGTGTCCATCCCATGAGAAGTGCGGAAATGAGAAGTGCGGAAATCATCCTTCTTGAAACGATGAGTCTTGAAACAATGAGGCTTCAAACAAGGCGGGGCTTCGTCGTCGCCGCTGGTCAGCAGAATCACCGGAAGAAGGGGATATTGTTCGGCGATTTTTTCCTGAATAGGCAAAAGCGCGTCCAGCAAGACCAGATCCGGCGAGTGAGCCGCAATCGCCTGCAGGCCGCCGGGCGCGTCCGTGGCGCTGACAAAACGGTAGCGCGTGCCCCTGCTGCGCGCCAAAGCCCGCATGCACGCTTCGCGGTCGGCCGCGTTGCCGTCGACGATCAAAACCAGCAAATCCGCCCCGGGCGTTCCGTCAAATTCGATCATGTCCATTCAGCCGCGCGCGCCCGCATGTTTCCATATCTGAAATTTCGAGGCCAATTTTTAGTGATTTTGACGCCGCCATGACCCTAAGACGATTCAGATTACCGGGGTTCCGTCACACTGTATCGGCTAAGCTGGCCGCTCCCACTACTCCTGTCTTATCGGCTGGCTCTGCGTAATTTCGCCGGGAATTTACGGGCCGATTTGCGGGAGGGCTCTAAGAATTGCGGAACAGAGCGCGAAACCCTTCCCGCTTAAAATGCTTGTCGTTGGTGAGAACATCGGTCAGCCCCTCACGGCGCATGGTCTGCATCGAAATGCAATCCGTAAGGCTATAGCCCTTATCGAGACGGCTGGCGTAAAGATCGAACCCAGCCAGAAACGATTCATGGCCCTGTTGAATGATGCGCACGCCGTCATCGGCAAGCAATTCACGCACCGTTTCCACGGCGCGTTTTCTCAGCCAGCTATCTCCGGCAAAAAAAGTCAGCACCTCGGTCAGCACTTCTTCAGTCGTGATGACGTAGCCGCCCGAAAGAAGATCATCGAAACGCAAAACCACTTCAGCATGCCGGTCAGCCGGATTGGTTAAGGCGATCCAATAAAAGGTGTCCGCAAAAACCCGCTTCACTGCGCTCTCTTGGGAACACCATGAATGTAATGATCGTGCTGGCTGGCGCCATCGGCGGGCAGTTTGGCGCGGACATCTTCGGGCATGCCGGACCAAATGCCGCGAATTCTGGCAGCAAGAGGTGGCCTTGCTGGCATAAGTATCTGCATGAGAAGATGCCCGGCGCATTGTTCAGGCGAAACGCCTTCGGCCTGCGCTCTGGCATTGAGAGCGGCTTCCTGTTCGTGCGGAAGATCAATGGTCAAACTCATCGGGGAAAGCTCCTTCTGTCCTCTTCCCAGCGTAACGAACCGCAATCAGTCGGCGCGCAAGACCTTTGCCGGATCAATGCGCACCGCGCGCAGCAGCGCCGGAGCTGCCGCCGTCAGCGCCATAAAGAGGACCGCCAGCAATGGCATGACCAGAAATTGCAGATCACCGGGCCGCACCCGGTAAAACAGATCCTGCGCCAAGCGAGCCGACGCCACGCCTATCCCTGCGCCCATCACGGCCCCCGCCATTACCGCCGAAAAGATGCCAGCGCCGACTTGCCAGGCGACATCGGCGGCGTTCGCCCCGACCGCCATCCGGATTCCAATTTCGCGCTGCCGCTGGAAAACCGAATGATCCAGCACGCCGTACAGCCCCACCCCCGCCAGCAAAGTCGCGGTTGCGGCGAAAAACAGGCCCAGCATGGCCACAATCCGCTCACGAACCGTATGCACGGCGTCAATTTCTTCCTGGGTGCGCACGTTGCTCACGCGGAAGCGCGAACTCTGGGTGATTTCTCGTCTCACCGCTTGCGCCAGCGCGGCCGGGTTTGCCAGCGACGTCCGGATCACAAAGGCCGCGGAGTCCCGCGCCAGCAATGAGCCCTTTTCATCCACATAAGAAAACGGAAAATAAACCACCGGCGGCATGGGTCCGCGCAGATCGGCGTAGCGGGCATTTTTCGCCACACCCACAATCTGCAGCCGAATCTGCTGGTCCTGCAGCGCTGTCGTAAAGGCGCCGCCCACCACCCGTTGTCCAGCCAGAAATCGCCGCACAAACTCTTCATTCACAATCGCCACGCGCGGGAAAACATCAGCAGCGCGAAAATCTCTCCCGGCCGCCAACGGGATTTTCATGGTGCGCAGCCAGCCCGGTGAAATTTTCAAAAAGAAGGCAGGGTTCGCAAACGGCCGGCGCCCAGCCACCGAAATATACCCGCCCCGGATGTTCGCGCTCAGCAGCGGCCAGTCCGCCAGCGCCGCTGATTCCACTCCGGGCACTTTTCTTAACCGCTCCGCCGTCTGGCTCCAGACGGCTGGCGGCGCCGCTGGTTCCGCCGCCGCCTCCACCGTCAGAAGTTTTGCCGCCTCAAACCCGGTTGGCTGATGGGACAGCCGCAGCAGCGTGGCCAAAAACAGCCCGGCGACAAACAGAACCAGGCAACTAAAGGCCGCCTGAAGGCCCGACAGCCAATAACCCAGCCAGCTCCGCGCATGCCGGTTCTCCGCGCCTTTCAGGGCTTGCGCGGGCCGGATGCGGGAAACGCGCCACGCCGGCATCAGCCCAAACAGCAGCGTGACGAAAAACGTCAGCGCCACCAGAAAGCCAGCCACGCGCCAGTCGGCCGGAAGCATCAAGCGCGCGGGGTGATCGGGCGGATTAATCCGGCTGACCAAGAAGGGCGCGGCGGGCCATGCCAGGGCCGTTCCGCTTATGGACGCAAACAGCGCCAGCAGCGCACTCTCCACCAGCAGCAGTTGCGCCAGCCGCGCGCGCCCCGCGCCAATGGAGACGCGCAGCGCCATCTCTCTGGCTCGCGCTGCCGCCTGCGCCATCATTAGGTTCGCCACATTGGCGCAGGCAATCAGCAGCACCAGAAAAACCAGCAATCCCAAAACAATCAGCGCGGTGCGGTACTCCTGCTGCATATCAGAGAGGCCCGCCGCCGCTGGCTCCGCCAAAACCTGCTGGTGGATAATGCCTTCCAGCGTTGTCTTGGGAAGACCGCTGATGCTGCTGAGCTGATTCGCCTCAAATGACCGATAGACCAAGCCCAGCCGCTGCTGAACAGGACCGATCGCCGATCCCGGCTTCAGCTCCAAAAATGTCCGAGCCCAATAAAAATCAGACCGCCGGACGTTTTGATTCATCATCGCGGGCAGAAAAATATCGGTCATTGTGCCCGGCTCCACGCCGGTAAATCCCTCGGCCGCGACGCCCACGACCGTGTAGAGTTTTCCGTCCAGGCGCAAGGTTCGCCCGGCCACGTCGCGTGCGCGGCCAAAGCGGCGCGTCCAATAATCGAACGACAGCACTGCCACAGGATGCGCGCCCGGCTGCAAATCATCGCTCTCCGCCAGAACCCGGCCCAGCGCCGGCCGGATTCCAAACACTGGAAACATCGATCCGGAAACATACTGCAGGAAAGCCTTTTCTGTCTCCTGATCTGGCCCGTAAGTGACCTCCTGGCGCTCGGCAGGGGAGATGGCCAGCAGGTCAGCTTGATTCTGAACCGCGTCGCGCATCTGCTGGAACATCGGGTAAATCCAGGCATCGCTGCTTTCGAATGCGCCATCGAAGCCAATTCCTTTATGGACCAGCGCATACAGCCGATCCGGCGCGGCGACGGGCAGAGGACGCAGCAGCAAAGCGTCGATAATGCGGAATGCGGACGTGCAGGCGCCCAAAGCCAGCCCCAGCGACAGAATCGCCGCCGCCGAAGTCATTTTTCGCTTGCAGAGTTGCCGCCAGGCAAAAACTGTGTCCGAGCGCAGCGAATCCAGCCAGTTCGACATAATATGAGGATAGCGATGGCAACCGCGTTCAAAGCACCGCCCATCACGGTGCAGCAATACGAGGCCTTTCAAGGCTACCCCGGCCTTAAAGACGAATTAATCTACGGAGAGATCATTCTGTCACCGCAGCCAAAACCCTTGCACCAGCGAGTAGTCAAGAACCTTCTGCTTCTGCTGGATTCGGCCTTAAAGAATCAGGAATTCACGGTGGAGACCAACAGCAACATCGATTTCGGCGCCGAATTCTCCATGCCCGCGCCGGATTTATTTGTGATTGCGAATTCGGAATGGAAACGCGCCTGCGAAGAAGACGACTACGTGCGCATTCCGCCGGTTCTCGCCATTGAAGTGCTTTCACCCGCCAACACAAAGCCCGCCGTCGAAAAGAAAGTGACCCTGTACCTGAACAACGGCGTGAAAGAAGTTTGGCTGGTGCATCCTAAGCAGCGAACGCTGGTGCGCGTGACTCCGGGGAAGCGCGCCACTGTGAAGGGCAGCATTTCGCTGCCGCCGCTTACCGGCAAAATCGCGCTGGCTGAAATTTTCTGACCTCTAATACGCCACGCGCTCTTCCTCTGCGGCAGCCACCGTCTGCTCCATGCCCGCCAGCGCCCAGTGCGAATTTGGCAAATAAGTCCGCAAAATAAACGAGGCGCAAATGCCCAGCGCCAGCCAGAACGACAGCGTGTACGCCATGGACGAGTACGAAAACGTGTACAAATTCAAGGCCGAAAACAAAATGCAAACCATGCGGAACGGATCATTCTTCGGCATTTGTATGGCCCGCCAGCCCAGCCACACCCAGGGCGCCAGAAACAAAACCGTCCCCACAATGCCGCGCTCAATCAGCATCAGAAAGTAAGCGAACGTGGTGACGTCCACGCCATTGGCGTCGGCTGAACTGATGCTGGCCAAACCCGCGCCCCAAATCGGCTGGCTGGCAAAAGTCTCCCAATTTTCCGGCAAGTGGTCCACGCGCCCGGAATCGGCCTCGCTGTTCAAGTGAATGGCCTGGTCAATGCGCTTGTAAAACTTGTCGAAGGCCTGCGGCATCAGCGGCTGCACGGAAAAAACCGCCATGGTGGAGGCCAGCAGCACAATGGCAACCTGGCGGACCACGTTGAGGCTGATGGAATTCACCGCCACATAGCAAATGAGCAAAACGCCCGCGCCCAGCACCGCCGACAGGGATTGCGAAAACAGGATGCCCATGAACGCCAGCGTGAGCGCCAACAGCCGCAGCTTCCCGCTGGTGTAGGCCAGCCCCAGCAGCATCAGCCACAGGCAGTAATAGCCGAATTCGGAAGGCTCGACAAAGAAGGATGAGGCGCGCGTCAGCATGTCCTTGTCCCAGCCGCGCTGCAACCCTCCCATGGCATATTGCTGCTGGTTGGTGACCGGCAAGAACGCATATTTCCAGTGATAAATTCGCGCGAACATCTGGTAGCCGCCGAACAGCACCACGGGCACGCCCACGCCCACCACGGCTTTTGTCAGCGTGGCCATTTGGTCTCGCCAGTCGATGGAGGCGACGCCGGCCGCAAAGAAAATTGCCAGCACCTGCAGCGCGCCCTGCGACGCAATCGACACGGGGCTGATGTTGCCTTGCAAAAGCCCGACCACCGCCGCCAGCAGAAAGGACACAATCGGCAGCGCCAGGAAAGTGACCGAGCGCAAAGTGGTCTTCAGGCAGAACGGCACCGCCACCAAGTAAATCAGCGGAACGGAATAGTGGCCAAAGTTGAACAGCGAAAACTCCATGGTCGCCGAGCCCAGCACAAACATCCAGATCAGAAACGTCATGGAATTTCAGGTTCTCGTACAATGGCGGCGGTGTCAATTCCCCGCGCCGGTTGCTGGTAAACTCAGGCTTTGAAAAGACTCCTGGGCGTCCTGGCCATTGCCGCGGGGCTGTCCGCCACTATCAGTTCTGAAAGCCTCTGGACCGACGAGGCCTTTTCCGCTTTCCTGGCCAGTCACCGCAGCCTGGCCGCCTGCTGGTCCACCCTGCTGCATGGCGATTCTTCCGACCTCCAGATGGTCCTTTATTATCTCTATCTGCATCTCTGGACCCAGCTTTTCGGGCAATCGGAAATCGCCCTGCGCTCCGCCAATACCCCGTTTATTTTGCTGTTCGCCGCTGTCCTGGTGTGGGCCAGCCAGCGGCTGTTTCAGTCCAATTGGGTGTGGATTATCGCCGCGCTGGCGCCCCTGGCCGTCCTGTTTGCTAGCGACACACGCCCTTATTTCGACGTCATCGCCCTCAGCCTCACCTGCCTGACCTCTCTGCTGATCTGCCTGGAAAGGCCGACCACGCGCGAGCGCAAAATTCTTCCCTGGCTGGCGCTGGCTTCGCTTTTGGTGGGCGCGCTGTTTCACATGCTGATGCTGCTGCTGGGACTGCCCATTCTCGTCTTAATATTCGCCGTCTGGCGCAACAACCGAAACGCCCTGCGCTGGCTTGACTGGAAATGGCCGCTGGCCGTTTTCACGCCGCTGTTTCTGGCCTTGTTCGCCTACTTCGCGTGGACGTTCAGCCGCGGAGCAACTTATGATTACGCCCACCCCGACCTGCTCTCCATGGCCTCCGTCCTGTTCCGCTTCGCTGGCCTTTCCGGGTTCGCCCCCAATCGCCATTACGATAACCCCATTCGGCCTTACCTGGGCGCTATCGCCGTTTCCGGCATCGTGTTTCTGGCGGCTTTGGCTTTGTTGTCTAGAGCATGGTCGCGCGCTTTGTTTTGGGCTTTAGCGGCCGGAATTGCGCAAGTTTTGGTGCTCAGCTTCGCGCTCCATCAGCAGATTGAATTCCGCCATTTATCCAGCCTGCTGCCGATTCTGCTGCTGCTGATGATGTCTGGTTTAAGACGCACATGGGTCGCTGGCGCCGCGCTCGGCCTAATCTGGCTCATCTCCGACATTCGCCAGTTGACCGCCCCCGAATACCGCCGCGAAGACTTCCGCGCCGCCGTCGGCCAATGCCTAAAACTGGAACAGGGCCGCCGCGCCGTCATCGCCATCGCCGCCGACCCGCTCGCGCCCGCTTATTACGGCCTTTCGCCCGAAGGCCCCGCGCCCTGCTTCCCGCTCACCGATTCCTGCCAGCAGGGCCTGGCCAAAGTCGATTGGCCGCGAAAATCCGCCGCGCAATACGCGCTGTTCTGGCCCGAAGCCCAAATCAAATCCTGGTTTCGGCTCCAGAACCGGAACCACATCGACGTCATCCTGCTCATCAGCCGCAGCCGCCATCCGTTGCTCAAAAATTCCGCCTGGTGGCCGGTCCTCGAAACACAACCCGGCGCCGTTTCTTATCAGCAGCAAGGCTTTTCCGTCTATTTGCTCAGCGCGCCCAAACCGTGATGTGGTCCACCATCAGCGCGCCTGGAAACTCGCTGAGCGACGTCGGCTTCAGCCCCGGCAAATCCGCCTCATCCGATCCCCAAGCCAGATTCACGATAAACTGCGCGGGCCCCACGGCCGTCCACTGAAATCGCGCCGCGTACACCAGCATGCCGTCGACGTATTTATAAACCGCATCGGGCGTCCAAAGCATTTGGTAATCGTGATAATCGGCTGAAAAATCCCAGCCCGGATGCCACACCCATTTGTTTGTTTTGATGGAATAAATGTCCGCCCCCGCGCCCGGGCCGTGATTAAAGCCGGTCCAATCGAATGTGTTCTGGTTCTGCATATCGTTGAATTCGGGATTGTCGATTTCCGAGCCGTCGCCCTGGTCGTAATGCTTGGTGTAGAGCCACGCCGCCGGCCACGCGCCGCGCCCTTTCGGAATCTTCATCCGGACTTCAAATGCATAGACCGAATGGCCTGTGACCAGCGGCTTATAAGTGGTTTTGGTGAAAATCTGCCCGGAATGGATGCCGCCGGGAAACAAGCCGCCGGTGGCCGGAATGGTTGCTGTCAGATTTAAGGATTTTTCGGCAAAAACAAAGTTTTCGGGGTTGAAGGGCTGGTAGCGCTCCCACTCCTGATGGATTACGGTCTTGCCGGCCACGCCGTAGGGTTCGAAATGCCTTGCCAGTTCCGCCAAATCGTGGACATTCCGGCCTGGGCCCGTGCCGAAGCGGTAGTCCTGAACCATTGTTAGAGCCGAAATTGCCTGCTGAAAGGTCGCGGTGGTCGCGGGATCCGGCGCTTGCCCCGCCAGCATCAGAATTGAAAAAAGGCAACTTCGGCAACTTCGGGGACGGAGAGATATGGTACGAAGTGGCAAAACCTTCTTAAAATGTAAACCATTGAAAAGAAGAGACTGCGCATCTGTCCCCAAGGCGGACGGCCGGGTCGCGTCTACACAACGTTCCCGCCCCAGGCCGCTTTTCGACGTTTGCAAAACGCGAAAACGCCACTTCGTACCATATCTCTCCGTCCCCGAAGTTGACCGAAGTTGAAGTTACACGGCCTCCATCAGATTCACCCGTTCCGGCTGATTCACCCAGTACGGCGCGCGCTCATAGTGCTGGTACAAAAGCTGTTCATATTCCCGCGTCACCGCCGTGCCCTCCACATAGGCTGGAGCGCCCTGAATTGCCTCGCGCGCAATCGAAACATAAATTTTCGAGCTCATCCAGCTAATCCGCTGAATCCAGGAAGGCGCCAGCAGCACCTTTTTCCCCGGCCACCAGTTGCGCGTGCCAATCTCGATATACCGAATGGCCCACGTCTCGTCGTCCAGCACGAAGCCAATCACGTGCCCAATCTCGCCATCCATGGCATGAATGTCATAGCCGCTCACCCCGCTGGTGCTGCGCAGATGGGAATCTTTCGATTCCCCCTTTGCTGACGCCGCCGCCACCGGAACATATTCACCCGGATAGTAAGAACCGCCCCACGCAAACGGCCCGTTCCAGTAATTGGGATAGCCAAACGAGCCCAAATACTCCGCCTCATGCTGGCGCGAAACGGGCTTGTGCGTGTTGATGTCGGGGCTGCTCTTCACCTGCTCGCGCGTCAGGGACACGTCCACGCGCCGCTCCGCCCAATTCACGCGAAGGACGGAATAAAGCGACAGCAAAACCCGCCTTCCGCCCAGCCAGCCGCCCGTGTCCACGGTTAAATAGCGGGCGGTCCAGCTTTGATCGTCAAAATAAAGCTCGACCGCCGTGCCCAACTCGCCGTCTGTCGCCTTGATGGAAAAGCCTTTGAGGTGGGTAATCGTCTTCAGCATTTCGGGCCGCTTAATCCTGGTCCGTTTCAGCAGCCGCGCAAATCATCGCCTCTGTGGTGAGCATCAGCGAAGCAATGGAAGCCGCATTCTGCAAGGCCGTGCGCGTGACCTTCGTCGGATCAATCACCCCGGCGAGCACCAGATCTTCGTACACCTCAGTCGACGCATTGAAGCCAAAATTCGGCTCACTGCTGCTCTTGATATGCTCGACAACCACCGCGCCTTCGGTGCCGCAATTCAGCACAATCTGGCGCACAGGCTCTTCGCAAGCGCGCCGCACAATGGTCACGCCGAACTGCTCATCGTCCGGCAGCTTCAGATGCTCCAGCACGCGCGCCGCCCGCAGCAGCGCCACGCCGCCGCCGGGGACAATGCCTTCTTCGACAGCCGCGCGCGTGGCATGCAGCGCATCTTCCACGCGCGCCTTCTTTTCTTTCATCTCGGTTTCGGTGGCCGCGCCCACTTTGATAATGGCCACGCCGCCCGAAAGCTTCGCCAGCCGTTCCTGAAGCTTTTCGCGGTCGTAATCGGAAGTGGTTTCTTCCACCTGATTGCGAAGCTGCTTGATGCGCCCCTCAATCTGCTTGGGAGTGCCCGCGCCGTCAATAATGGTGGTGTTGTCTTTGTCCACAGTGATGCGCTTGGCGCGACCCAGGTCTTCGAGCGTGACGCCCTCCAGCTTGATGCCCGTTTCCTCCATAATGGCTTTGCCGCCGGTCAGTATGGAAATATCTTCCAGCATCGCCTTGCGCCGGTCGCCAAACCCGGGCGCTTTCACCGCGCACACATTCAGCGTGCCGCGCAGCTTGTTCACCACCAGCGTGGCCAGCGCTTCGCCATCCACGTCTTCCGACAGAATCAGAAGCGGCTTGCCCGCCTTGGCAATCTGCTCCAGCACCGGCAGTACGTCTTTCATGCTGCTGATTTTCTTTTCGTGAATCAGAATGTAAGGGTCTTCCAGCACCACTTCCATGCGGTCCGGATCGGTCACGAAGTACGGCGAAAGATAGCCGCGGTCGAACTGCATGCCATCCACGGTTTCCAGCTCCGTGGTCATGGTCTTCGATTCTTCCACCGTAATGACGCCGTCCTTGCCCACCTTCTGCATGGCTTCGGCAATCACGTCGCCAATGGTGGAATCGCTGTTGGCCGAAATTCGCCCCACCTGCGCAATCATCCCGCCTGACACGGGTTTGGAAAGCTTCTTCAGCTCTTCCACCGCCAGCACAACGGACTTGTCAATGCCGCGCTTGACAGCCATCGGATTGGCGCCCGCCGTGACCGCCTTCACGCCCTCGCGAAAAATCGCCTGCGCCAGAATCGTCGCCGTCGTGGTGCCGTCGCCGGCCACATCCGATGTCTTTGACGCCACTTCGCGCACCATCTGCGCGCCCATGTTTTCCAGCGGATCTTTTAACTCAATCTCCTTGGCCACTGTCACGCCGTCTTTGGTGATGGTGGGTCCGCCAAACTTCTTTTCCAGAACCACGTTGCGCCCTTTCGGGCCCAGCGTCACCTTTACTGCTTCGGCCAATTGGTTGACGCCGCGCAAGATCGCCTGGCGCGAATCGTCGCTATAAATAATCTGTTTTGCCATTAATTTTCCTTGTCCTTCCGCTACGCGCCAACCGACTGCGCAGCCCCGTCCAAAATGCCCAGCACGTCGTCTTCGCGAATAATCATGTACTCGCTGCCGTCCAGCTTCGTTTCGCTGCCCGAGTACTTGCCGAACAGAATGCGGTCGCCGGCTTTCACGTCCAGCGGCACCAGCGTTCCATTTTCCAGCCGTTTGCCATGCCCCACCGCAATCACCGTGCCTTGCTGCGGCTTTTCTTTGGCCGAATCCGGAATAATAATTCCGTTGCGCGCCGTTTCCTGCTCTTCGCTCCGCTTCACCACAATGCGGTCATATAAGGGTCGAATCATCATTTGCTTTTCCTCTGTCACTGCTCTTGAACTGTGAGCTTTCGGCCAGCCTGCCTTAATAGCAAGCACGCGCACATCGTCGGCCATCAGCTTCCTCACCTGGTCGCCTATTTCCTGCCATTCGCGAATGAAGTAGCCGGCCTGCTGGCGCGCCATGACCACGGCGCGCTTCTCTTCCAGAATGCCGAGAATGGCTTCCGTTCCGGCGCGCTTCACGCGGCCCTGGCGCAGAGCCACGGCCCGCAGCGTGCGCGCCACGCGGTCAAACTCTTCACCCACCTGAGCGCGAATGCGCTCGGCCCACTCTATCTGGCTCGCTGTGCCTGTCATGTGCTTGTTTTGATCGCATTCGGAAAGAGACGGCACCTCCGAAAGTGCCGCCGGTCCGTCCAGCAGCCCGCCCCGATCAGCAGGCCACCGGCGAAACTCCGCTAATCTAGATGCACGCCAGACGCCATCTTTTATCGGCTTGAATCCATTGAAACCCGGCATCAAACAAACTGACCAAATATGGTCAACTGACACCGCGCGGTCACAAATCGTGCCGCGAAATGCCCAGCTTGCGCATCATCGCGTTCAGCGTGGTGCGATGCAGCCCCAGGCGCGTCGCCGCCGTCGTCACCACCCCGCCGCTTTCGCGAAACACGCGGATAATATGCTCGCGCTCCACCTGCTCCAGCGTCGAGTTTCCCCCCTGCGGCGGAGCATCCTCCTGAATCTCTTTCAGCGGCGCGCGCAAGACCGGTCCGCGCGAAAGAATCACCGCGCGCTCGATAAAATTCTCCAGTTCCCGCACGTTCCCCGGCCAGTTCCAGTCCATCAGGGCGCTCATGGTCTCGGCCGGTATTTTGTCAATCTGCCGGTTCATCTTCGCCGAGTACTTGGCGGTGAAATGCCGCGCCAGAATGGGGATGTCTTCCGGCCGGTCGCGCAGCGGCGGAACGGTGATGGGAAACACTTTCAGCCGGTAATATAAATCGCTGCGGAAAAGCTTGTCGCCCATCATCTGATTCAAATCGCGGTTGGTGGCCGCCACCAGCCGCACGTCAATCGGAATGGTTTTTGTGCCGCCCAGCCGCTCGAAAGATTTTTCCTGCAAGGCGCGCAGCAGCTTCGGCTGCAGGTCGAGCGGAATGTCGCCCACTTCATCCAGAAACAGCGTTCCGCGATGCGCCATTTCGAAGCGCCCGATTTTTTGCGACAGCGCGCCGGTAAAGGCGCCGCGCTCATAGCCGAACAACTCGCTTTCCAAAAGCCCGGTGGGAATGGCGGCGCAATTCAGCGTCACCCACGGCATGTCCTGGCGCGGGCTGAGGCGATGAATGGCGCGCGCCACCAGCTCTTTCCCCGTTCCCGTTTCTCCCAGAATGAGAACCGTGGCGTCGGTGGGCGCAACCACCTCCACCTGGCGCAAAATCCGCTTCAGCGCCGCGCTGACGCCCACCATTTCCTTGAACTCGCTCTCCGCGCTGCCCGGCCGTTCCTCCACCTCTTCCAGCCGCCGCCTTTCCCGCAAATCGCCGATTAACGTGATGGAGCGAAACGGATACAGCTTCAAAATAGCCGTGGTCAATTCCACCGGAATGCGCGTGCCGTCTTTGCGGATCAGCTCTTTTTCATAGCGGGCGCACGCGCCAAACCGCAGGGCTTCTTCATGCGCGCGCCCGTCGGCGGCCGCATATTGCGCCGGCGTCAGGTCAACCCAGCTCAGGCCGCCTTCCGCCAGCTCGGCGCGCGAGTAGCCGGCCAGTTGCAGAAAGATGTCGTTGGCCTCCGATATGCTTTCAAACTCGGCAAAGACAATGCCCTCCACCGGCGCTTCGTGCGCGCGCGAGTGCCGCCGCGCGGCGCCCGGCCGCGTGTTCCCGGCCCTGCCATGCGCTTCGCTAAAATCCCGCACCACCACCGCAAAGCCCTGCAACTGGCCGCTGGCGTTTCGCAAAGCCACCGCAATCCGGTTGGCCCAGAATTGCGATCCGTCTTTCTTCGTCTGCCAGCCTTCAATGCAGGGATTGGGGTCGGATGGCTTGGAGTCCAATGCCTCAAACCCGGCGAAATCGCGGCCCTGCATCTCTTCGCTCGAATAGCCGTAGAGGCGCTCGGCTCCCGCATACCACGCCGCCACGCAGCCTTGCTCATTCAGCAGGAATAACGCATAATCATCCACGGAGGAAGGGCCGGCCTCCGCCGCTTTATCGCGCAGGACCAGCAGATGGCGAACCGGCAGCACATGCCCTTTGGCAATGTATTCCACCTCCCTGGGCAATCCATCCGCGCCCATCAGAGGGAGCGTTCCCTGCTGCTCGCCCTGCTCCAGAAAATCCTGCCACAGCACGGGCATCTGCGGCTTGAATTCAGGCTCGACAAAATCATCTATCGGATGGCCAATGATTTGCTTTCGGGGAAGACCCAGCAATTTGCCCGCGCCGCTGCTGGCCTCGCGGTATCTTCGTTCGTCGTCGGCCAGCAAAACGGGAACGGACGGATTCAGCGTGACAGCGCGGAACAGCGATTCCAGCGCGTGCGGGCCGTTTTCCTCAAGCCACGAATTGCCGCGCGGCCTGGAAGGCTTGGCGTCCGCCATGATTTCTCCTTCTTAAGAACAAGCGCAAGACGACCGCAGTGTCAAGCTCACCGCCCAAAGATTCGCGGGGATTCGTGTCTGTATGGCGGCGAGCGTCCGCGCCCTTTGCGCTTCTTAGGGTGCCCTGAGTGTAGCACCAAAAACCTTCGCTGTCTCAAAGCGCAGTGACGATATTTGGTCACTCCCGTTTTGGCCAATCACTTGCAACAGCATAGTTTTCGTTTCAAGAAATTTTGGAGGAATTTTATGTCAACCTTATTTCAGGGCTATCAGTCGCTGGTCGAAAACAGCCCCGATGCCATTTCGCTCATCAACCAGAACGGGGAAATTCTCTATGGCAGCGCCTCCAACACCAAACTGCTGGGCTATCGGCCGGATGAATTGCTGGGCCGCGACTGCATTGAATTGCTGCATCCGGAAGACCGCAGCCATTCCAGCGCCTTGCTGAACGAAGTCATTGCGCAGACGCCCGGATCGAGAACCTGGGACGCGCGCGTGCGCCGCAAAGACGGCACTTACTGCTGGGTGGAAAGCACCGTCTCCAACCTGATTCAGGACAAGCAAGTGCAGGCCATTGTCATGCATCAGCGCGATATCCATGAGCGCCGGGAAACGGCCGCGGAACTGGTCCGATCCAACCTGCGCATGGAAGAATTCGCCTACACCGTGGCGCACGACCTGCGCGAGCCGCTAAGAGCCATCTCGCTTTACACCCAGATGCTGTTTGCGCGCCTGCCCATGGACAAAGAGCAGAAAGAAATGGCGCAATTTGTCTTGGAAGGGGCAAACCGCATGTCCGTCATGGTCAAAGACCTGCTGGCGTTTGCGCGCTCCGGCATGCCTTCGCCGCTGCTGCCCGTCAGGCTGGAAGACGCCGTGGCGCAGGCGGTCCAGAACCTGGATCTTGAAATTCGCGAGAACGGCGCGCAGGTCACAGCCGGCCCGCTGCCCACCTTGGCCAGCGATGAAGCGCACTTAGTGCGCGTCTTTCAAAACCTGATCAGCAATGCCATCAAATATCGAAGCGAAAGGCCGCTGACGGTGCAGATCTCGGCCGAGCGCCGCGGCCCGGACTGGTGCATAAAAGTTCAGGACAACGGCGTCGGCATTGCGCCGGAGTTCCAGGACAAAATCTTTCTGCCGTTTATCCGCCTGGCCAGCCGCGCCATTCCCGGCACTGGCCTGGGCCTGGCCGTCTGCAAGAAAGCCATCGAAGGCATGGGCGGAACCATCTGGGTGGAATCCGAACCCGGCGTCGGCGCAACTTTCGCCTTCACGCTCCCTGCCAAAAACTGACCCAATGCGGTCAACTGACCTCGCTGCGTCACTTTGCTTGGCGGCGCGGAGTGATTGCGCCACGAAACACGAAGGGCACTGAATTGCCCACTCACTGTTAACATGCCGACCGTCCATACCCCCAAGCGTCCCAAAGACGATTCCCCTTTTCACGAAACCAAAGCCCGCGGGCTGGACGTCCTCAACTCCCCCATGCTGAACAAGGGAACCGCCTTCACCCTTCTGGAGCGCAAAGGCCTCGGCCTCACCGGCCTTCTTCCTCCCGAAATCAGCACCCTAGAGACCCAGGTGCGGCGCGCCTACATCCAATACACCAGGCTCCCCGACGCCATCGGCAAAAACATTTACCTGACCGCGCTCCACGACCGCAACGAAGTTCTGTTCTACCGCCTGTTCTCAGAACATCTGCGCGAAATGATTCCCATCGTCAACGACCTTACCGTTGGCATGGCCATGGAGCAATACCACCACGAAAGCCGCCGTCCGCGCGGCGTCTATCTTTCCATCGATCATCCCGATTCGCTTGAAGAAGCCTTTTCGAATTTCGGCGCAACTTCCGGGGCGATCGACCTCATTCTGGCCACTGATGCCGAACAAATTCTCGGCCTCGGCGATTGGGGCGTGGGCGGCATTGAAGTTTCCATCGGCAAGCTGGCCATTTACACGGCGGCGGGCGGCGTTGATCCCACGCGCGTCATTCCCGTCATGCTCGACGTCGGCACCAACCGCGCCAGTCTGCTGGAAGACCCCATGTACATTGGCAACCGCCATCCGCGCATTCGCGGCGAGCGTTACGACGCTTTTATCGATTCTTACGTGCAGGCCGTCACGCGGCTGTTTCCCAACGCCCTGCTGCAATGGGAAGATTTCGCCCCCGGCAATGGCCGCCGCATCCTGGAAAAATATCGCCATCGCATTCCCACGTTTAATGACGATATGCAGGGCACCGGCGCAATCACGCTGGCCGCCGCCATCTCAGCCGTTCGCGTCTGCGGAACGCCTTTGCGCCACCAGAAGGTTGTCATTTTCGGGGCGGGCACGGCGGGCATCGGAATTGCCGACCAGCTACGCGATGCCATGATGCGCGACGGCCTCTCGCGCCAGGACGCCGTCAGCCGCTTCTGGTGCGTGGACCGCAACGGCCTGAACACCGCCGACAGGGCCGAAAGCCTGATGGATTACCAGTTGACATACGCCCGGCCCAACGGCGCTGCCCTCAGCCTGGCCGAAGTGGTTCGGCGCGTGAAGCCCACCATGCTGATTGGCGCCTCCACGGAGGGCGGCGCGTTCACCGAAGACATTATTCGCGAAATGGCCGCCGGCGTTGAACGCCCCATCATTTTTGCCCTGTCTAATCCCGCGGCGCGCATTGAAGCGAATCCCGCCGACCTTATTGCCTGGAGCAATGGCCGCGCGCTGATTGCCACCGGCAGCCCGTTTGCGCCTGTCACGTTCAAGGGCATCACGTATGTCATTGCGCAAGTGAACAATGCCATGCTTTATCCGGGCCTGGCTCTGGGCGCGATTGTCGCCCGCGCCGCCAGCGTCAGCGACGGCATGTTCGCCGCCGCCGCCAGCGCCGTCTCCAGCCTGGTCAGCGTCCGCCAGCCCGGCGCGTCTTTGCTGCCTTCCATCGATGATTTGCGCTTTGTCTCGAGAACCGTGGCCGAAGCGGTGGCGGAAGCGGCCGTGGCCGAAGGCCTGGCGCGAGTCACCTTGAAAGACATCGTCCACCAAGTCCAAACCGCCATGTGGCAGCCAGAATACCGCCGCCTGGTGGCTGTTTAAATTGGGCGCTACCCCTCATCCCCCAAAAACCGGCCCGGCGCCAGATAATTCTTCACATAATCGGTCACCGCGTCGCTCAGCTTCGTCATCGGGCGGCTAAACCCGGCCGCGCGCAATTTCGAAATATCCGCCGTGGTCAAATATTGATACTTCGCGCGCAGAGTTTCGGGCATCTCGACAAACTCAATCTTGGTCTCCAGCCCCAGCGCCTCAAAAATCGGCGTCACCAGGCCAATCCACGTGTTCGCCTCGCCCGATCCCAAGTTGTAAAGGCCGCCGCCGTCCACATGTTCGCCCAGATAAATGGTGGCGTCCACGGCATCTTTCACATAAAAGAAATCGCGCATCTGCCCGCCGTCGGCATACTCCGGCCGGTAGCTCTTGAACAGCGACACCACGCCGCGCGTCTTAATCTGCTCATACGCCTTATGAACCACGCTGCGCATGTCGGCTTTGTGGCTCTCATTCGGGCCGAACACGTTGAAATACTTCACGCCCGTGATGCGCGGCAGCATGCCTGATTTTTCAGCATACAAATCGAACATATGCTTGGAGTATCCATACATATTCAGCGGGCGCAATTTCGCCAGCGGCTTGGTTTCGGGAACGCCCGCCGCATCCTCGCCATAGGTGGCGGCTGACGACGCATAAACAAACCGCGCCCCGCGCGCCAGCGCAAAATGCGCCAGCGTCTTGGTCCACTCATAGTTATTGCGAATCAAATACGACGCGTCTTTCTCCGTCGTGGCCGAGCACGCGCCCAAATGAAAAATCGTCGTGATCTCGTTGAACCGGTCCAGCTCCGCTTCCAGCTTGTCCGCCTCAATGTAATCGGCAAACTGCAGCGCCACCAGGTTTTTCCACTTCTCATCGGTGTGCAGCAGGTCGGCCACCAGAATATTCGTCAGCCCCCGGCGGTTCAATTCCCAAATCAGCGCGCTGCCGATAAAGCCGGCGCCGCCCGTCACCAAAATTCTTCCCTTTGAAAGATCAGTCATCGCTTACGTTCCACTCACAATCATCATCGGCACTTTCACCTTATGTCGAACCTCATTAATGGTCGTTCCAAAAATCAAGTCTTTAATCCCGGAATGCCCGTGCGAGGCCATCACCAGCAAATCCGGCTTCAGCTCTTTCACCGCCTCGGCAATCTCGCGCGAGGGCGATTTCCCGTGCCGCACCACCACTTCCACGCGCACTTTCTGCAGGCGCAAACTGGCCACAATGCGCGCCAGATAATCCTGCCCTTCGGCAATCTCGGCGGTCGAGGAAAGGCTGCCAAACATCTGGCTGGTCACGCCTTCTTCCACATGCAAGAGAATAATGGCGGCGTCGTACATCTTGGCCAGCGCCAGCGCGTTGCTGACGGCTTCTTCGTCGCTCTCGCTATGGTCCAGCGGCACCAGCACGCGCGAATAAGTGGGCACGCGCAGCTCCAGCGTCTCGCCCGCCTCGCGCTCCAGCGCCACCAGCCCCGGCTTCTTGTAAGTCCATCTCAGCCAGGGCCAAAACGTCACCATGCCCAGCAGCGCCAAGAATCCAGCGCCCGCCAGCGCGCCCGTGATGCCTATCAGCGGGCGGTATCCTGCCGGCGCGGCACTCATCCAGTCCATCACCTGCCCCACCGTCATCCAGACATCCAGCACCAGAATGAACAGCGCGCAGCCCCACGCGCCCGCCTTCAGCCAAAAGCCATTGGCGAATTCGCCCATAATGCGCTTGTCGCTGGTCAGGTGGACCAGCGGAATCACCGCGAACGGCAGTTGCATGGTGAGCACCGCCTGGCTAAAAATAATCAATTGCAAAGTGCTGGCCGCGCCAAACAGGTAAATGGTGAGCACGGCCGGAATAATGGCCAGCGTCCGCGTCACCGCGCGCCGCAGCCACGGCTGCATGCGGAAGCGCAGAAACCCTTCCATCACAATCTGCCCCGCCATCGTGCCGGTCAGCGTGGAGGATTGGCCGGAGCAGAGCAGCGCGCCCGCGAATAAAACGCTGGCGAAGGTGGTGCCCAGCAGCGGCGTCAGCAACTGGTGCGCCTGCTGAATTTCCGTCACCACAATATGGCGCGTGAAAAAAATGGCCGCCGACATAATCAGAATGGCCGCGTTCACCAGCAGCGCCCCGTTCAGCGCCAGCGTGGAATCAAACAGGTTGAAATTGCATGCGCGCCGCTTGTCGACATCGGAATCCCCAATCCGCCGCGTCTGGACTAAGGCGGAATGCAGGTACAAGTTATGCGGCATCACGGTGGCCCCGAAAATCGCCACGGCAATGTAAATGCTTTGGCTGTTCAGCTTCGGAATCAGCCCGGCCATCACCATGGGCAGGTCCGGCTTGGCCAGAAAGATCTCCGCCGCGAAACAGCCGCCAATGGTCGCAATCAGTACTAGGACGAAAGCCTCAATCACGCGGATGCCCAGCCGCGTAAACCATAGGACAAGCAGGGTATCGGCTGCGGTGATCAGCACGCCCACCAGCATGGGTATATGGAACAGCAAATTCAGCCCGATGGCCGCGCCCAAAACCTCCGCCAAATCGCACGCCACAATGGCCACTTCGCACAGCAGCCACAAAACGGTCGCCACCGGCTTCGGGTATTCATCGCGGCAGGCCTGCGCCAAATCCCGCCGGCTGGCAATTCCCAGGCGCGCGCTTAAGGTTTGCAGCAGCAGCGCCATGGCGTTTGAAAGCACCAGCACCCACAGCAGGTGATAGCCAAAGCGCGCGCCGCCCTCAATATCGGTGGCCCAATTGCCGGGGTCCATGTAACCCACGCTCACCAGGTACGCCGGGCCGCCAAACGCCAGCAACTGCCGCCACAGCCTGGGATGCGACGTTGAAACGCTGTTATGCACCTCAGGCAGCGAGGTTCCGCGCGCGTCGCTGGGGTTGGAGGCGATGGAGTTGCCGGTGGTCACGGGTCTACCCCTTTAGTATGCCAGCCTCAAGCCCCCCGCCCGACTCCCTCACCGTCCTATTCCGATGCAAAACTGCCCTTACTTTCGATTTGGTTGGTTACTATCTATGTAGCTTTTCGTCGTGAAATAATAAGTGGGGTAAGTGATACAGTTTATTCATTCCGTCCGGAGGCGGTCTCTTGGCACCAGCGCAGCATTCGCCGCCGCCGGAATGGGTGTGACCCAGGTCGACTTGTCTGCATGATTCTGAACGAAACCGTTGCGACTAAACCCGATTGGATCAGCCTTCAGGGCAAAACCCTGGACGGCGGATACGAACTCGGCGATGTTCTGGAGGCGAATTGGACCAGCGCCCACTTGCGCGTTCGCGTGCTGGGCTATTCCACCGTGGCCGCTTATGCCAGTTTCTACCTCGCCGACAGCTCCGTGGCCACCGAACAGCTCCAGGTCTGGCAGGACCTGCGGAATCTCAAACACCCTAACCTGAAAAGTCCGCTGGGCTGCGGACGCCTGAAACTGGGCGGCGCTATCTATGTATATGTCGTCTGCGCCATGCCGGACGAAACCCTTTCCGAAATCCTGGGCGACCGCGGCCTTACTGACGAAGAAGGCAAGGAACTGCTGAAAAGCCTGGGCCAGGGTCTTTTTTATCTGCACTCGCACGGTTTCGCGCACGGCGCGCTTTCGCCTGAAATGTGCGTTGCTGTCGGCGAATCCATCCAAATTTCCACCGAATGCACGCGACGCATCAATTCGTTCCCCAAAATTGAAGTGGCCGTCCCGCGCTACCTTGCCCCGGAAGTCACCACCGCCAACGTGTCCATGTCGGCCGACATCTGGTGCCTGGGCGCGACCATTTTTGAATCGCTGGTCCAGAAGAAATATGATTCCACCTGGTACGGCGATCTGGACCGCCTGGAACTGGGCCCCACCTTGGCGCGCTGCCTGGATTCCAATCCGCACACCCGCGCCCGCCTCTCGGAACTGATTGAGCCTCCCGCCGACGCCCGAACCGAAGCCACGCAGGTGCCGCCCAGCGCGCGCGCCAAGCCGGTGAAGGTGACGCGCCAGCCGCTGGAAGCCAAAAGAGTGCGCCCGCTGGATCCGAACAACATGGAGCTGGTGAAGTTTGATTCAGCCTATGGCCTGGAGCGCCTGAAAGTTCGCGTCAAGGCCGACCGCAGCGGCGCATGGCGTCCCATTGCGGCCGGCGTTTCGGCGCTCATTCTGCTGGTTGTCGTCATCTGGCTGGTCATTGTCCCGAAACTGCAAAGCATCTCCGACCCGCAGGCGGCCGACGATTCGCAGCAGCAGCCGAAAACCGCCTGGCCCACCAAAACCATCGGTTCCCCGGACGCCTCCTCCCAGCCGCGCGTTGCCATTGTGCCGCCGGCTGATCCCAACCGGTTCCGCTTCGTCATTGGCGACTATAAAAACGAAGAAGACGCCGACCGCCGCATCGAAAACCTGAACAAGATTCACCCCGACCTGGATGTTCACAAATTCTCCGCGTCCCCCGACGGCCCCTTTTATGTCGTCGCCGGCCCGCTGATGAGCGAAGCCGACGCCAATGAACTCCGCAAGAAAGCCCTCCGCATGGGAATTGCGCGCACCTCCTACGTCACCGACTTTGCCAAGTAAGCAAAAAGGGGACGGACTACTATGTCCCCGCCAGAACGCCTTCCCACGCAGCCAGTGTCTCTGTGTGGACATAGCTGTCCGTCCCCTTTTTGCGCTGCCCGGTCATCGACATGCATCCTGACGACAAAGCCAACGATGCCCTGCTCATCGCCAAGCTGAAAGAGCGCGACCCCAACGCCCTGTCCGCCGCTTACGACCGCTATGGCACCCTCACCTTTTCGCTCATCGTGCGCATCACCCGCGATTCCAGCGTCGCCGAAGATCTGGTCCAGGAAGTCTTTCTTCGCTTGTGGAATCGCATTCAGGATTTCGACGAATCGCGCGGCAGCCTCAGCGTCTGGGTGCTCGCTATCGCGCGCAACATGGCCATCGACTACATCCGGTCCTCCCACTCCCGCTTCAGCGCCAAGACCCGCCCCCTGGATCAAACCGATTTCGCCCCAATTTCGTATAAACCTAATGAAGTCGACAATACTCTGGACAACACCAAAGCCGTGAGAGAAGCCTTCACGAGCCTCAATCCGAATCAACGGAAGGTTCTGGAGTTGGCTTATTTCGAAGGGTTCTCCCAGTCCGAGATTGCGCTTCGTCTGGAGGAGCCGCTGGGGACCGTAAAAAGCTGGATGCGATCCGCATTGACGCGGCTGCGCACCGCCATGCAGGAAGGGAGGTCGAAATGACCCATTCTGAAATGGAAGAACTGTACGAGCTTTACCTGCTGGGCGCTCTGGAATCCGACCAGGCTTCCGAGATTGCCGATCACGTGCATCAGCAATGCAGCTACTGCCTGGAACGGCTGAAAGAATCGTCGCGCGTGGTCGAGTCCCTGTCCGGCCTGATCGAACTGAAGCAGCCGCCGCCCGAACTGCGCGCCCGCGTGCTCTCCATCGCCCCAACCGAAATCAAAAAATCGCGCTCGCCCTGGCCCGCCGCCTTTGCGCTGGCTTGCGCCGCATCGGTGGCCCTGGCTTTCTGGGGGATTGGCCAGCAAAACAGAGTGGAAGAACTCAACCGCCAGCGGAACGAACTCAGAAGCGCCCTGGCCATTCTCAGCCAGGCCGACACCAAAACCGTCAGCTTTGGCCAGGCCCAAACTGAACCGCAGGGCCGCGTGTTCATCAGCCACAACGGCGGAGTGGTTTTCCTGGGCAATCGTTTGCCTGAACTCGCCAGCGGAAAGACTTTCGAATTCTGGCTGGTGCCGGCCAAAGGAACCCCGCAAGCCGCCGGGCTGTTCAAGACCAATGCCCAAGGCATTGCAGTCAACGTTTTGGCGAAATCGGTGAACCCCGCCGACTACGCCGCCGTCGCCGTTAGCATCGAACCGGTGGGCGGATCTCCGCAGCCCACAAGCAAGCCCATTTTGATTGTGCCGCTGGGCTAGGCAGTACGCACTTTTTGATATTCGTTAATGCATTGAGCGCATATTGACGAACGTCACCTGCCCACACGTCTTCACTGCTCGTCTAACGTGTTCGCATGCCAGCGCGCCGCTCTGTCTGCCGTGTTCCGCGCAGATAACGGGGCTAGACATCTGTCGACGATCGCTGCGAGTTCATACACCAAGACGTCGCGCCCGATTTCTGTTCAGTGCGCTCCATCCCAACCACGATCACAAAAATCTGAAAAGTTTCTTCTCGCGCTGAATCAGCACCTTACAAGCATTTTCGACTCCCGCCCAAACACCCCAAATCCTAAACTCAAGCACGAAAGGACCTATTCCCATGTCTAATTCTGCCTTAAACGCCACCAAGCACGGCTGCTGCGCCGTCGAAGCTCACCTCCTGCCGGGAGAATCCGAAAAAGACCTCCGCAACGTGGAGCGCATCTGGACCGAAGCCTACCAGCCCAAGTCCGATTACCAGAAGAAACTGGTCACCGAACTCGTCACCGCCGACTGGCTCTTGCAGCGCGCCACCAAGAACTACCTCGAAATTGAAACGCGCCTCAACGCCAAATCCACCAACCCGCTGGATTGGACCGAGCAAGAACAGCGAACATTGGGCCGCTTCCTGCGCTACAAAACCGCGCATGCCAACACCATCGCCCGCTGCCGCAAAGCGCTCGACGACGACCGCAAATCCAAGCTCAACGAAAAAGCCGCCGCCGAAAAATCCGCCCTGACGCAAGAGCGCATCAAAGTCGCCCAGAAAAAAGCCAGCCCCATCGTCGACTGGAAACAAAAGCTAAGAGACATGCGCGCCCAAGCCGTCGCCCTCGGCTACGCCTCACCCAACGATCCCAACCCCTTCGACAAATAGCAAAAACGAGCCGAATTTTTTGAAAACCGACACCCCCGCAAGGCCCAACTCCGCCCAAAATCCCAAAATTCCGCCCCAACCCCGCCCGAACCACTCTAAAACACCACTCACCACCCAAGCTCAACCCCCTTTCCACCTTCTAAACCAGCTCTTTCTTTGCGTCTTTGCGCCTTCGCGAGCGCTTTTCCCCATTCCGTTCCGTAATCTCAGCGCGCATCCTTCAAAACCACGCACCAAGGCGAATACCCGCGCTTCCGCGAATAGCTATCCTCCTCCACCTGCACCAGCAAGTCCAGCTTCCGCCCCGCCTGAAACAAATCCGCGCGGTCCCCAAAATTCCAAGCCTTGCAAGAGATCACCCGCCCCGCGTGCCGCAGCGGAACGCTGAAATGCTTCCCCTCGCTCAGCGTCTTCAACGGCCCGGCCATCTCCGCGCCGCTCACATGAAACAGCGGCGCCGCATTCCCAAACCCAAACGGCCCCAGCCGCATCAACTGCTCCACCGAGCCATCGGTGAACTCACCAAAATCCGCCGAAGCATCAGGGCTGAAAACCGGCCGCATGTCCTCCGCCGTCAGCACGCCCGCCGCATGCTCATGAAAGCGCCGCTGAAACTCCTCCAATTGCCCCGCCGCCATGGTCACGCCCGCCGCCTGTTTGTGCCCGCCAAATTTGGCAAACAAGTCCGCCATGCTTTCCAGCGCGCCCAGCAGATGAAACACTGGAATGCTGCGCCCCGATCCCGACAGATGCGGGCCCAACTCCGCATCCACGCTTGCCGAAGTGCTCAGCACGAAAACCGGCCGGCAAAGCTTTTCCACTAATCGGCTGGCGACAATGCCCAGCACTCCCAAATGCCAGTCGTCGCCGGCAAACACAAACGCCGCCCGGTCCGCCACGCCCGCCATCTCTTCGCATTGCTGCAAAACCGTTTCCACAATCTCGGCTTCCACCTGCTGCCGCTCGCGGTTCAGCGCGTCCAGTTTCTCGGCAATCTCTTTTGCGCGGCTGTCATCGCCGGTCAGGAAAAGCTCAATCACATCCTGCGCCGTGGCCATGCGTCCGGCCGCATTGATGCGCGGCGCCAGCCGAAACGCCACCTGGTGCGTGGACGGCGGCTCGCCTTCATCCAGTCCCGCCACCGTCATCAGCGCCCGCAGCCCGGCGTTCTTTACGCGCCGCATCCCCGACAAGCCGCGCTGCACAATCACGCGGTTCTCTCCCGTCAAGGGAACAATATCGGCCACGGTCGCAATCGCCACCGGCTTCAAGAACGAGTCGAGCAGCGCCGCCTGCCGCGCCTCCGTCAAGGCGCTTTTCTTCAGCAAAGCCTGCACCAGCTTCAAGGCCACGCCCGCGCCGGACAAACTCTTATTGGGATACGCGCAATCCGGCCGGTTGGGATTCAAAACCGCCAGCGCCGGCGGCAACTCCTGCTCCGGCAAATGATGATCCGTGACAATGACATCAACGCCCGTGGCCTGCGCATGCCGCACCACTTCACTCGCGCGAATGCCGGTGTCCACGCTCACAATCAGCCGGATGCCTTCGCGCGCCGCCCGGTCAATCACTTCGCTGCGCATCCCATAGCCGTCTTTCAAGCGATGCGGAATATGGAACGCCGCGCAGCCGCCCAGAATCTCAATCGCCTTCTTCAGCACCACCACGGAAGAGGTCCCATCCACGTCGTAATCGCCGTAAAGAAGAATAGGCTCGCGATTCTGGATCGCCCGCCACAGCCGTTCCACCGCAGGCGCCATGTCTCGCATTAGATAGGGATCATGCAAGCCGTCCAGCCCCGGAGAAAGAAAGCGCTCAGCCGCCGCCAAATCAAAACCGCGATTCGCCAGCACCCGCGCCACTAACGGCGGCAATCCCAAACCAGAGGCTAAGCGCGCGCTTTCGGCATGCTGAGCCGAAGGCAAAATCCAGCGAGCCGCAGGACGGGCGAAAGAAGGGGACGGACTACTATGTCCCCGACAGAAAGCCTTCCCGCACTGGCAATTCAACTCCGTGGACATAGCGGTCCGTCCCCTTCTTTCGCTGCCACTGCCTGCCGTCGTTTAGTTGTTCGAAAAATACCCGCTGACCGGACCCTCGCCCGCACTGTCATCCGGCAGTTCCCCCGACGCCGCGTCCAGCTCCATCCAGATATCTTCCAGCGTGTCGTGCCAGTCGGAATGCAATTCGAATTGGTAGACGCGCCCGTCAATGGTGAACGAAAGGCTAATCAGGCTGGTAAACCCTTCATACCCCTGCAAAGCCTTCAGCCGCTTTTCGTAATTCTTTTTCTCTTCCCGGCTGAAATCGCATATCTCCAACTGGTCCAGCGCCTCGTCAATGCTGCTCTCGGAAAACGACTCGGAATGAAACACCATCAGCTTCACGCCGGCCGTGGCGGCCGTCTCCACGAAATCGCGAAAATCGGGATGCTTCTCCGTGTCCCAGGTGACGTGAATCATGCTCTCCGTCATCTGGTCGTAGCCGAAAAACACCGGGATGCCTTTCTCCTTCAGGTAGGCTTCCACATCCACCCGCGTTTTTTCCAAATCGATAGCCATTCGCTTCAAGCTAGCAAATTCAGAATTCTTTACCGGAGAGATCGTTGCTACCTTTGTTTTATGGTCAAGAATGTATAGGTCTTTTCGCATCCTTTGTCTTCTGTTAGCAACCTGGGGCGTGAGCTGGGCGCAAAGCGGCTTTGTGAAATCCGGCGGCCAGCCGATTCCCGGCGCAACCATCACCATCACGCAGCAAGGCCAGACCTTTTCCACCGTGACGGATGCCGACGGCCATTACACATTTCCGCCGCTGTCTCCCGGCGCTTGGACCGTGAAAGTGGAAATGTTCGGCTTTGATCCGCTGACGCAAACTGTGGACTATGGCGCAGTGGGCGAGAAGCCCACAAACTTTGAATTGACATTGAAACAGTCGCAAATTTTGCAGCGCCTGCAAGCCCGCCAAGGCGGCGCGCCCGGAAATGCAAATCAGCCCGCGCCTAATCGCGCCTCTGGCGCACCGCCGCCCGCCCGCAATCAGCAAGCGCGCAACCAAGGCCAGCAGCTAGATCAGGATCTGGAAAGCCAGCTTGACTCCCAAAGCACCGGCGGCGCCATCGGCGGCACCGGAACCAACGACGCCTTTCTGGTTTCAGGCAGCCTCAGCCCCGGCGCGGCGCAAGGCGCGCAAGCTGATTCCGGACCTCCGGGACCAGGTTTCGGCGGCCCCGGCGTGGGCGCAACCGATGCAGCCGGAAATCCCGTCGGCGGTCAGCAGTTCGGCACGCAGAACGCCGGCGCAGCGGGCGGCGGATTTGGCGGCGGCGGAGGAGGTTTCGGCGGTCCCGGTGGTGGCGGCTTTGGAGGCGGTGGTGGTGGACGAGGCGGCGGAGGCGGATTTGGCGGCGGCGGTCGCGGCGGCCAGAACGGACCGCCGCGCGGCCAGTTTGGCAATTTCCGCCGCCGCAATCAGCAGATTCGCGGACAGGCCTCTTTCACCATTGCCAACTCGGCGGCCAACGCCAAGCCCTTTTCGCTCAATGGACTGGATGTTCCGCAAGCCTCTTACGCGCAATCCCGCTTCAGCCTGATTGTTGGCGGCCCGCTGGTTATCCCCAAAGTGGTGAAAGATCCTTCCACGCAATTCTTTCTGACCTATTTCGGAACGCGGCAGAAATCCCCCAGCCTCTTCACCGAAACCGTCCCCACTGCCGCCGAACGCATGGGCGATTTTTCCGCAGCCACGCAATCGCTGGGCACCAGCAACACCAGCGCGCCGCTGGCGCTCTATAACCCGACCACGAATCAGCCTTTTGTGAACAACATCATTCCCACGCAGAGCCTGAACCCCATCGCGCTGGCTTTGCTGAAGTATTATCCGCTGCCGAACCAGCCCGGAAACGCCGACAACTATCAGTACGAAACAGCCGTGCGGAATGACACCGACAACGTCGGCTTTCGCCTGCAGCGCAATGTTTCGGCGAAGAACCGGCTCTTCCTCAATACCCAATATCAGCGCCGCGACAGCCAGAATGCCGAACCTTTCGGTTACGACGACACCACCAGCGGCTATGGTTTAGCCATCACCCTTGGCTGGACTTACAACATCTCAACCAACCTGCTCAGCAATCTTCAATTCAAGTTCAGCCGCAACCGCACGCAACTGACGCCGTACTTTTCCACGCTCTCAAACGTTTCGGGCGAACTGGGAATTCTGGGCACCTCCACCAACCCCTTGAATTACGGGCCGCCCACGCTGAATTTCACCAACTTCGGCTCATTGACTGACGGCGTTGCTTCCTTAACGCGCGCCCAGTCGCAAGGATTCACCGAAGCGTTCTCTTATCTGCACGGCCTTCACAACGTCAGCTTCGGCGGCAGTTACACGCGCCCCGACCGCGCCGTGCTGAGTGATCCCAATGGCCGCGGAACCTTAAACTTCACCGGTGAAGCCACCAGCCAGATCAATTCCGCCGGACAGGCTGTGGCCGGCACCGGTTACGATTTCGCGGATTTCCTCATCGGCCTGCCGCAATCCAGTTCCATCCAGTACAACAACGAGAACGATTATTTCCTGCAAAATCAGTTCAGCCTCTACGCGCAGGATGAATGGAAGATCAAATCGAACTTCACCGCCATTCTGGGCGTGCGTTACGACTACTTCGGGCCGGTCTACGAAAAATACGGCCGTTTGACGAATCTGGATATTTCGGACGACTTCGCCAATGTGTCGCCCGTTGTCGCCGGCGGAATTGGGCCATATTCGGGCGCTTTTCCCAGCGGCGTCGTCAATTCGGATTGGAACAATTTTTCGCCGCGCATTGCCATCGCCTGGAAGCTGACGCAGTTCAAAAAATCCACCATCATCCGCTCCGGCTATGGAATTTATTACAACTCGCAAGCCTATCTGGGCTTTATCACGAAGCTGGCGCAGCAGCCTCCCTTCGCCACTGTGAACCAGGCCAACACCAACGCAGCAGACGTGCTCACGCTGAGTACCGGATTCCTCAACACCGCGGCCGAATCCAGCGTCAACACCTTCGCGGTTGAGAAAAACTATCGCACCCCTTACGTCGGCACCTGGGATTTCTTTCTTCAGCGCGATCTGGGCGGCGGCTTCTTCGTCGAAGCCGGATATACGGGAACGAAGGGAACCGGATTGGATGTTTATACCCTGCCGAATCAAGGTCCCCCCGGAAGCACGGCGGTGCGCACGGAATTAAGCCAGGCTGCTGATTACACGCTCGATTCGTCCGTCGGCAATTCGACATTCAACGCCTTGCAGGTGCGCTTCAACCGGCGCTTCAACCGCGGCCTGTCGTTCCAGATGTTTTATCAATGGGCGAAAGCGATTGACGATTCTTCCACGCTCGGCGGCGGCGCAACCGTGGCGCAAAACTGGCTGGATATTGAAGGCGACAAAGGCTTGTCGAATTTCGACATCCGCCACACTTTCACCACAAGTTTTGTCTGGACGTCGCCCGTCGCCGGTCCCGGTTCGCATATTTCCGCCACCGGTCTTACGGGCCGCTTGCTGAAAGACTGGCAGATTAGCGGCACCATCACCGCGCACACCGGCGAACCGCTGACCGCGAAAGTGCTGGGCAATTCGCAGCAACTGGCTTCGACAAACGGCGCGGGCAGCGAACGCGCTGAAGCCACCGGCCTTCCCATTAGCGGCGGCGCCGGGCAGTTTTTCAACCTGGATGCGTTCACTGTTCCCACGACAGGCACGTATGGAGACGCGGGCGTGAACACCATTACCGGACCGGGATTGTTCAGCTTGAATACCGCGTTTGCGCGCTCATTCAACCTGGCAGAGCGGCGGCGCATTGAGTTCCGCATTGAAGGAACCAACGTGCTCAATAATGTGAATTACACCAGCCTTTACACGGTGGTGAATGCGACTAATTACGGATTGCCAAGCGCTGCCGGCGGCATGCGCACACTGGATGCAGTGGTGAGGTTACGATTTTGAAAATTCTATCGCCCATTTTGTGCCTGCTTTTGCTGGCTGAGCCGGCTGTGCCTCAGCGCGACACCACTTTCCGTGTCGAAACCAACATTGTCACCGTCAATGTGACCGTGCTGGACAAAGACGGCAAGCCGATTGAGAATCTGAAAAAAGAAGACTTTCAATTGTTTGAAGACGGCAAGCTGCAAAAGCTCCAGGCTGTCGATTTTCAGAAGTTGCAGTCGAATGTTTTGCCGCCCGTCACCGCGGCCGATTCGCTTCCGCCGCCGCCTCCGAAAGGCTACAATCCCGACGCCGACAAAGCGGCAGCGAAATCGAGCCTGCTGACGAAATATCAGGACCGCCGATTAATCGTTCTGCTGTTTGATTTCTCGTCCATGCAGCCAGCCGAGCAGGCGCGCGCGCGTGACGCCGCCATTAAATTTCTGAAAGCGCAGATGACTTCCAGCGATTCTGTTTCGGTCATGGTTTATGGCAGCGCCCTGAAAACCATTCAGGATTTCACTTCCGACCGCGATCTGCTGATTAATTTGATCAATAAATTCCGCCTGGGCGATTCCAGCGAAAACGCCAGCGTGGCCGACGAAGGATCGGATTCGCAGGACGCCAGCGGCCAGTTTGTGGCCGATGAAACCGAATTCAATATTTTCAATGCGGATTTGAAACTGGCCGCGCTGGAAGATGCCGCGCGCGGACTTGGACAATATCCGGAGAAGAAGGCGCTGGTTTATATTTCCAGCGGCATTCAAAAGAACGGCGTTGATAACCAGTCGCAACTGCGCGCCACCGTCAACACCGCCATTCGCAGCAACGTCGCGTTTTATCCCATTGACGCGCGCGGCCTTTCGGCGCTGGTTCCCGGCGGCGATGCGACGTCCGCGGGCGGTTTTGGAAACGAAGTGGCCAGCGGTTCCACGCAGGCTTCGAACCGCAACAATTTTCAGAATCAGCAGGAAACGCTGGCGACGCTGGCGCTCGACACGGGCGGCAAAGCGCTGCTCGATTCGAACGACTTAACCGAAGGCATTCGCCAGGTGCAGAAAGATTTTTCCAGTTATTATGTGCTGTCTTATGTCAGCGGCAACACCGCGCAGGATGGCAAATTTCGCCAGATCAAAGTGAAGCTGGTTTCCCCCGCTGCATTGCGAGCCAAGCTCGATTACCGCCAAGGCTACTACGCGTCGACAACTTTCGCGCATATGAGCGATTCAGACAAAGAAGCGCAATTGGCGAAAGCGATGCAGTCCGATAATCCAGTGACCGATTTGCCCATGGCGGTGGAAGTGGATTATTTCCGGCTGGAAAAAGAAAAATATTTCGTTCCCGTGTCGGTGAAAATTCCCGGCTCCTCGCTCGTGTTCACCGGCAAAGGCGCGAAACAAGCGACGCAACTGGATTTCATCGCGGAAGTTTTCGACGCGCGCAACCGTTCGGCAGCCACCGTGCGCGACACCATTCCGCTGAAAGTGGACCAGGCGATTGCGGGTCAAGTGACGCAGAAGAGCATTGAATACGCGACGGGCGTGACGCTGACGCCGGGGAATTACAAATTAAAATTCATCGCGCGCGAAAATGGCACCGGAAAAGTGGGAACGTTTGAGACGCCCTTCACCATCCCGGATTTAAGCGCGGAAAAAACCATGCGCACCAGTTCGCTGGTGCTGAGCAATCAGCGCCAGCCCGTGGCTGAGCAAGTGGGCGGCGTGAAAAACGCAAAGAAACTGGTGGCGGCCAATCCGCTGATTTCCGACGGCCAGCAGTTGATGCCCAACGTGACAAAAGTGTTCCGCCCCGGCCAAAGCATGCTGGCGTATGTGGAAGTGTATGACCCGACGATTCCGGATTTTCTGCCCGAAAATTTCCGCCGCGCCAATATTCAGGCCAGTTTGGCGCTTTACCGCGACAACAAGAAAGTGTTCGAATCGCCCGCCGTGCGCGCGAATAAACTCAACACCACGCGCGACGCCACACTTCCGGTGTGGCTAACGGTGCCGCTGAAAGACATCCCGCTGGGAAAATATGATTGCCAGGTAAATTTGATTGACGATTTCGGCCGCAAGTTTTCCTTCTCGCGCGCCGCCATCGCCGTGCTGGCGGACAAAACTGCTCCGGCCGCGCCGCCGGCCCCAAAGAGCGAGTGAAGCCAAACTGCAAATGAATTTCACAGCGGAGCTGGAAGGGGAGATCGCGGAATCCGCCGCGCGCCAAGGCTGCGGTCCGGAAGCGGCAACGCAGGCGTGAACTCGTGTTTCACGGCGCTCAGAACTGGGCATGAAAACAAATCTGTCCTTTTCTTGATACTTTGTATTCATGTCGACAACCACCGCCACTGCGCGCCTTGCGCCTCCCAAACGGCTCATCTACGGACCTGGCCCGGCCATGGTCGATCCGCGCGCTACCGAAGCGCTGAGCCTGCCCATCACCGGCATTCGCGATCCCTGGTTTCTGTCCGTTATTGCCGATATTCAAGCCGGGCTGCGCGACGCGTTTGGCACGGAAAACCCCAAGACCTTTGTGATTCCCGGCAGCGGCAGCGCGGCCATGGAAGCGGCGGTCAGCAATTTCGTGCAGCGCGGTGCGAAGTTCGGCGTGTTCGCGGCGGGACATTTTGCCGACCGCATCGCCATCATGGGCCAGCGCCACGGGGCGAATGTGGCGCGCTGCGACAAAGCCTGGGGCGAAGTTTTCACCGAGGCGGAAGCGTCCGAATTTATCGAGCGCGAGAAGCCCGATGTCATCGCGTTCGTGCAGGCCGAAACGTCCACCGGCGCTTATCAATCGGGCCGCGCCATTGCTCCCATTGCCAAAAAGTTTGGCGCGCTGGTGATTGCCGATTGCGTCACATCGCTGGGCGCGATGCCCGTGGAACTGGACGCGGTGGGCATCGACATTGCCTACAGTTGCGCGCAGAAAGGCCTTAGCTGTCCGGCCGGGTTATCTCCGATTTCCATTTCACCCAAAGCCTGGAGCATTCTGGAAGCGCGCAGCGATGAGACCGACACCTGGTATCTGGATCTGCGGCTGTTGGCCAAGTATTATGAGCCGCCGCATGCCTACCATCACACGCCCGCGCCGCCGCTGTTCTATGCGCTTCATCAGGGCCTGGCGGTGGTGGAGGAAGAAGGCTTGCGCAACCGCTGGGAGCGTCACCGCAAGGCTGGTTTGCGGCTGGTGGCGGGTTTGGAAAAGCTGGGATTCACGCCGGTTGTCAAGAATCCGGCTGAGCGCTTGTGGCACCTCAGCACCGTGACCACGCCATCCGGCACAACTCCGGCCGCGCTCAGCGAAAAGCTGATGGCCAGCCACGGAATTGAAATTGCCGGCGGCCTGGGCCAGTTCGCGGGCAAGATTTTGCGCATTGGCGTGATGGGTCCGCTGGCTGATGATGCGGCTGTGGACTTTCTGCTGGACGCGATTGGCGATTCGCTCTAGCGCCGCATCATGGAACTGAATGTTGGTCACTGCGTCATCGAACTCGTCAAAGGGGACATCACGCGCATTCCGGTGGATGCCATTGTGAATGCGGCAAATCACATGCTGGCCGGCGGCGGAGGCGTGGACGGCGCCATTCACAGCGCTGCCGGTCCGGAGCTGATGGCGGAACTGCGCCAGTACGATAGCTGCCCCACTGGCAGTGCCGTCGTGACTGGTGCGGGACGGTTACCGGCAAAATATGTCATCCACGCTGTGGGGCCCGTTTATCGCGGCGGACAGCGCGACGAAGCGGCCTTGCTCGCCTCCTGCTATCGAACCGCCTTGCAACTGGCGCACGAAAGAAACTGCCAGAGCATCAGCTTTCCCTCCATCAGCACCGGCGCTTACGGCTACCCTATTCCGGAAGCTGCCGCCATCGCTCTTTCGGCCATCAGCGAGGCTCTGCCTGCTGCGCCGTCCATCCGCGTTGTGAAACTGGTGCAGTTCAGCGAAGTGTCGTACCAGGCGTGCAGCCGATTGATGTCCAAAAAATCTGCGGCGCAAACAAGCTAGGATTGTAGAGCAGATGCAAGTGCTGGAAGCTGGTCCCGACAAATATTTATTGCTGGAAATTGACCCGGAATTCGTGGGCAATATCGCAAAACAGGCAGGCTTCGAATAT
>Ga0209208_10000364_pt1 | contig 57097 bp, 41 predicted proteins | sample S1TSphfallax_3_FD_187694 | JGI IMG/M metagenome (GOLD analysis project Ga0209208, IMG submission 187694) | Host-associated microbial communities from peat moss isolated from Minnesota, USA - S1T2_Fd - Sphagnum fallax MG (SPAdes) (version 2) | ecosystem: Host-associated > Plants > Peat moss >... | reverse complement strand
TTTTCATTCGCTTGTACGTCTTGCGGCCCGTAAGAAGTGATTGTGCGCGACGCCATGATTACAAGGAAGAAAGGAAAAAAATCTTCGACAAAATCAAATCGGCAATGAAGGTGGGGGAGATTGTGGCGTCAAGATAGGCGGTCATAATTTATAGGCCAAGGAAAACAAAGGGAAGGCGTAAATAATGGCCTAGGACAAGGGCAAAGTAAAACCTTAATGTCAAGGATAAAAAATGGAAGTTGAAGTAAGTTGCTTGAGGAAAAAAATGGGAAGAGGTAGAAAATAACCTTCCCCTTCTCCTTCCATTGGCCACCAAGCCAAGAACCTTCTCCTTCTCCTTCCATTGGCCACTAAGCCAAGAACCTTCTCCTTCTCCTTCCATTGACCACCAAACCAAGAACCTTCACCCTCTCTTTAAAAGACGGACTTGGATCTTGGGAGGGGGTTCTTTTTTTCCCCCGAAAAACAATTTCAATTGAATCTTGAAAGTGTTTGTTTTGACAAGTTTCTTAAGGAGGGGAGGAAGGATCAGCTTTGGAGTTGGAGAGAGGAAGGAGAATAGAATGAGGATCTTGTAAGAGTTTTCAAAGGATGGAGGTGAAGAGTGATAGGTTGGAATGTTAGAACTTAGAGAAACTTCACAAAAACCCTCTCGGGTTTGGTAGTGTAACTTCTTGCTGTTTTAGCTGCAGAGCCTAAAATTTGGTGGGTAGATGCGCAATGTCGTTAGCTTTCCAGAGAACTATAGCAAGCTAGATTTGGACAACGTATGTGGGAGAAACAACGTTTTAAGTGACTAGGGGTCTGCAGTCGAGTAGAAACCACTACCTTCACAAAAACCCTCTCGGGTTTGGTAGTGTAACTTCTTGTTGTTTTAGCTGCAGAGCCTAAAATTTGGTGGGTAGATGCGCCTTGTCGTTAACTTTTCATAGAGCTATAACAAGCTAGATTTGGACAACGTATGTGGAAGAAACAATGTTTTAAGTGGCTAGGGGTCTGCAGCCTTGTTGGGCGTGGTGTTGAATCTTTAAACATTGATTTAAATGAATGACAGTTTGACATGAAGCCTAGAATGTGTAGTGTGAGCTTGGGAAAAAAATGTATCCATCAGTTTTAATCATAAATGTTGCATAGAAGGTGGGTTAATAAATTTCAACTACAAACGCAATCTAGCATCTGGAATTATACTTGCGTTTTTCCCTTCACTAGTAGCAAATGTGCTTCAGCATAATCACCTTGTAGAACCGGGAGTGGAGGGACGAAAAGTCACCTCACATACACATATTGCTCAAAGCTTAAAGGAAATTGGTTGAAAGAAAAATTGATTCATGTTCCATGAAGATTGAACACACAATAAAAAATGAAATCCAAAAGCTCCTCAACATATTTGTTTTCTTAGTTCTTATACTAAGTATTTCAAATACAATAGTCATGATTAACCATTATAAACAATCATTAGCTAGTACCAAAACTAATAGTCCAAAATTTCAAAAAATACACCTTATTTAACTACATGTTCAACAATTGGTTTTACAAAATACAAGTTCTATAAACTACCTATTGGCTAGTCTATCAACTTATCTTCCTAACCTAGTAACATTACCTCCCAAGTTGAGTAACTAGTTAAATCAGTACTACATGTTAAGTTAAATAACAGGTTAAGACACATGTTAGGTTTAACAACATGCTTACTCTATTAACCTATTAGGTCACTTGTTACCAAATCTAGCTAACATTATCCCCCTTTGAAATTTACATTTTGTCCTCAAAATGTTAGCTCAAAATCCTAGGTTAAATTGGCATTTTGTAATTAGTTGACTAATGACTTTTTCGATAGGTTCAACACCTATTGCTTCCACAAGTTCCATTTGACTCAAAAATTGAAAATTGGTTGGTGCTATGACCTTTTGTCAATTAGGTGTGTCTTCAAAGGTTGTTATGGGTGTAGTAAATACTTTTGAGGCATGCGGGGTATTTGATATTAAAATAACCTCTTAAACTATACCTATACGGTGTAGGGTCATAAATACATTAGTAGATATGAATTCCAAAGATTTTAATCTACTATCCAATATGGTGAATGAAAGGTTAACAAGTTCAACCTATTCCTTATTAAATCTTTCACTACCTTCCACATGTTGACTAATAATAGTGGTCATTAGAATAAGTATAATAAAAGTCAGAATAGGTTAGGGTATGATCTCTAAACTTGTTCCACCTTTTAATGGATTAATTGGTTTACTAATAGGTTGTACCATAAATGGTGTTATTTGAACTCTGTCAACAAGTTTTTCTATTCCCATTAAGGTTGCTCAACTTCTAATTTTTCCAACAACATGTTCCTAAAACAATAAACAAGTACATTTAAACTAACAAAATTAGAACTATTTACAATTCCTAAACTAACATGTACTTAATTTGCACATAGTTTCAATAAAGATATTGTTGAAGTACAAAAAACGCTTTCATGTTTTCAATGAAAGAGAAACACAAAATCAAATTAACATAAAAAATATTCCTATTTGATGCAAATCTCCTTTTAAAAATTCTAAACAAGTACAAACTGCTCAATACTAATAGGTACTCCAATGTGTAGTGAAAATACAAAAATGTATTAAGAAATCAGAGTTTGTACATTAGAGATTTCAAAAAGTAAGTATGGAAAGTAGAAATCTAATGTCTCTCATGTTCTACCATCCCTCCTTTATACTTTAAGTTTGAACTTTGAAATGCCTCGTGCAAATCACCTAAATAGTAACTAGTTGATAAAACTCCTTGCTTTAATTAACTAATAGAAACTATTTAGTAAAATTGTAATAAATAGTAATAATTTTCAAATTTTGCTACATGTTTTGTTAACTACATTGACTTCATTTGAGTACTTGCTTGTTTTAGTGAACTACATGTAAGTGGGGCCATTGGGTTTGGACATATGTTGATAGGTATATATCTAGGCCCATATGATTTGCAAGTAGGTCCATAACATCTATAAGGACATCAAAGGGGTTTGTAAGTAGGTCCCTAGGTTCTATAAATATGATTGGCTTGGATCCTGAATTATTTTTGAGGACTTAAATTGAGGAATGGATTACATGAGGGTACATTAGTAAATGTACTTATACAATTACTAGTGACCCTTAACAATCCACTAAAACAACCAAGTACTCAAATGAAGTCAATGTTTATAGTCTACAAAAGGTTTAAAGTAATGGTTTAGTGAACCCTAAGTACATTAATAAGGTTTTAAGTAATAGTAGAAATACAATAAAGTAATTCAATGAAGGTTAGACATAAAACATGTGTAATGTGGCATGCAAGCCCAATTATTGAGGGATTCACTAATTTCATGTGACTTAAAAAAATAGACACCTATTCATTTTCACCCATTTCCATCTTGGAACTTGAGCTGTCTCTTCACCCATCTCTCTCCATTTGTTTGGGCTCTTCTTTGCAAGTATTCTATTTCTTCAAAATTTTGTGGAAGAAGTTATACAAAGTTTGTAGCTCTATTATTCTTGTTTGGGCTCTTCTTTGCATATTTTATCTCTTCAAAACATTGTGGGATTCCAAATATAGAATATGTAGCTCTACCATTTTCATTGTTTTAGTGGTGTTAATGTAGTTTTAGTTAGGGTGTTTGTGTGCCCACATGTATCTATTTTTTGTGTTCATAATTCTTATTCAAGTCCTTATTAATCTTTCTTAGATTTAGTTTATAAAGTTCTTGGGAATTGAAAAATCATTTCAATAAATGGTGAAGGAGCTACTTGAAGGCATTGTAGAATGGTTCAAGGCCAAGATGGGGCTTTATGATCATGGGTTGGACATCTGGAAGGAAATAATTGATGATCATGCATATATGGAAGAATATGAAGCCATGTTTGGCAAGAGGAAAGGTTCCAATGGGTTCACATATGATGTGTGCAAGGATCTTAATGTGGTTGTAAGAGTCTAGAAATTGTGTACTTATGTTTATCAAAAGTCATAAATCACAAATAATATTATTGGGATCATGTTTACAAAGGTTGTTGCTAAAAATAAAAGGTTGAAAATGAAATAGGTTTTTTTTGCAGGTCAAATGCAAAGCAAGGGAACAATAGGGCATAAGGGCAAGCATAATACAAAAGGTGAAGGTATAAAAAGTGTTATTTCCACCATTCTACCCACAATTATTATTTCTCCAATGATTGTGAATTCCCCAATTGTAGAAGAAAAAGATGTTGTCATAATGACTAATCATTCTAGTGAGGGATGCCATCCAGAAGATTTGTAGAAGTTCAACTTGAACAAATTTCTTGATTTTAGAGCCAAGACAATTGAAACTTTTCAAGCTGAAATGTATGAGTTGAAGGTGGGGAAAGATCGAGTCTCAACTTCCCTCTTGAAATACTCAAAGAGTTTGGAAGCTACAACCCAAGTTCACCATGAATTGATGTCTTACTCAAGCCCATCTATGGGTAAAGGAATATTTACTGCTCCTAAACTCATTACTCATCATGAGAATAACCCAACAAAATCATTATGTTTGAATCTCCACCCCTACCTTATATGTAACCTCATGTTCCATTACTGTGATATTGTGGTGGCTTCTTGCCAATGTGTGTACCATTCATGGTGCCTCAACTTCCAACTGTAATTGTCCACCTCATGTGCAAGGAAGACATGTGGTAAAACATTTAATGAATAATGGCAAATTAGCATGGGGTACAAGACATGCAAAGAATTGCGGCATGGTAAGTTATTTGAACATGCATTTATTAAATTCTATATGGTTGTAAACTTTGTAAGGATTTGTATGTCCAATTTTTACATTGTTGTCTCACTAAGCCTTGGGTCTCATTTGTTGTTTCGTAATGTTTTTTTTTCAAAGTTGGCTGATGGTAGTTTGGATCATGTGCCATTGCCTACTAAAGCAACCCGAAAGCTGACCATTTAGAAAACAATTTAATTGATCATATGCGCCATAAGCAAAAACCATCTAGGAAGAATTATGACACCTCATTTTCATCCCAAGAAAGAATTACAAAGTAGAGGTGTAATTTTTGTGCTATTGGTTTGAGTCATGTTTTTTGTCATTAGTATTAGTATATCTAGTGTGGGATGGTATCTTTTGGAACCTACATCAATCAATTGCTCCTATTTTGGATTGTACGTGGATGGAGAAAAATGTCAAGGTCATCATATCAATACTAGATAATTTGACAACAAAATACTTGGTTTAAGGTGTTGGGATGTTATCCAGTGGCTTAATGCTTGAGATCTCTAAACATAGGAAGCTTCTAGAAGTTGGAATTGATCGAATTCATGTCTTGATGAGATTTAAAAACCAGGTATGCACGTGGATGTGTGAGTAGGGTGGCCACTCTACAAAATTGTATAGGTCTCTTTAGGTGATGTCAGTAAAGCGAAGGCAATTTTAGAACTCATGGGTGATTATGAATACATGTACAAGGAATGTTTGTAATGCTTGATGAACAAAAATAACCTTCTGTTTAGAATTGGGGAGCAATAGGAATCTATCATCAAACTATATTAGTTGAGTTATGTTATGTCTTTTTTCTTTATGTGAAATGGGTGTTTCTACTCTATTGTTTGTGAGCAATGGCTCCTTTTGCTTTGTCATTTAATTTTTGTTTCTCGCTATGCAATGGGTGGTCATGGAAGAGGCTAGGGAATTGGTATCTTGCATGCCCATGTCTCTGTTGACACTTTATTTTTCAAGTACGTGTTTCCTTTTATGGCTAGGAGGGAAGTTAAAGGTATCATTGGAAGAAGTTTTAGTATCTTCACTTCAACAAAAAATGGGGACTGATGAGATCAAACTAAATAATACAAAAAACTGGGTGATCTACAATTGAAATTGCAATAATAAGAAAAATTTGCTTTTCTTAGTGGAGAAGAAGTTTACTAAAATTGGGAAGTAGGGACAATCAATCACTTTAATGTCAAAGGAAATGTCATTAAGAGGAATTGTTTACAAATGTATACCATGAAAATGGACCACCTTAGTGGTAAAGAAAACAAATTATGGTTGACCTTTCATTGTTGACATATACTAAAAATAATGTCATGGAGTACACAAATTATAAAAAGACAAGGAAAATTGTGTTGTGAGGGGAAACTTTGAAGACTTTTGAGTCATACTGTGCAATTAAGGAAGAAAAGAATCTTTGTAGGAGTATCTTTACACATCCACCCCTAAGCCCTAGTTGAGCGTCTTGGTTTCATATGTTTTCTTGTAGAGCTATTGCATTTATAATCATGGGGGCTCCCTAGTTATCCCTAATGATGTACACTAGATTAAAACTTGTGATACTAGTTATATGACTTTGTACATGTAGGGTATTCTTAATTGCTCTAGCAATTTTTTGAGGATTAATTGAATTATAACCTAATTTGTGGGTCAAGGGCCAAAGAGGAGTTTGATTTTTATGGGCACAAAGAAGATTTGTTTTTTTATCAACCTAGGTTGGGGGATAATGGAAGTGACCGAGGTTTCTCTGAGAATCTAGTAAAGCCACAATTTGTTGATGCTGAAAGTGGGGATTCATGGGGATCTCACATGCATTCTAAGGGCGTCATGGATGTTGATGGTATGGATATATTCAACATTAGGATACAAAAGTAGATAAATAATATACAAAAACAAGGATAATAATTTAACTTGACATATAGTTTATACACAAAAATTTGCCAACACAAGTAGAAAATGGAATAGAAGGAAACCAATATTCAAACTTTTTTTACAAGGATACCATAGTATTGCAATGAAGAGTACCAATGGTAGGGGAATAGGAATTGCAGAAAACAACATATATATTTAGTAGCCATCCAATATTGTATACATTTGCACCCTTCAACTAACACCATTCGTCAAATTTTCATCCAACCAAGCTTTTCAAAATGATGTGCACAACATTGTTATAATAACTTTCATTGAGGTTGTGGGTACAACTTATCTTCTTTTCAAAACATTTTTACACACAAAAGGACTGAAATCACACAAAATTCATCAATTGAAGCACACATGTAATGTACATACATGGTGGGGGTTAACAATATATTATAGCAAAAAAATAATCAACATTCATCAAACTAAAGTAGTTTGCTTCCTTCCTTGTCCACATGCAACATGACAACTATTTTAGTGAAAAACATGTATTGTGCACCATTGTAAGGTTAGCAGGCGATTAAGAGGCAAAGACAAGGCAAAGACAATATTTCTACATAGATAGGTACAACATGATCAAAATTGCATTTGAAAGACCTTATGTCATCCTCCTCTTCCCTCCTTCATTGATCATCAATTCATCTAGATTGAGAATTCAAGATTGCTAGTTTGCAATTCATAGATTAAAAAGTTTAGCACAATGTTAATTTAGATTTTATAGTAGAGATAATGATGACATTGTTAAATAAGAAGTAGAAGAAAAAGAATACAAATGTATAGAAAACAATCATAGTCCAACACTTCACAAAGAACACAAGTTTATCCTTTGTGTTGCTACTATAAGAGTGTCAACATTCAATCACCAACCTCACATCATCATTGTATAGTTTGATGATTAATTGGTGGAAAACACTATTGTGAAAATTAGGAGGATATCATAGACAAGAAACAAGTCATTCATAGATTGTGGCAACCAAGATTGTTCTATAAAAAAAATAAAAAAAACTTCCAAATAAGAAAAAAAGATATGGCCTTAGCCAAAAAAAAATTCAAAATTTTTGTTTTCCCTCACCATAGCATCGGCAACAAGAATGTTGGATCAATAAAAAGGGATGCAAAACCAAGACCTATCAAGAATTCAAGGAACAGTAATAGAGACAAAAAAGAGGGGGTAGGTTCAAAAACATATTGTCCTTAGTAGGGTGTTTGATATGACCTACTAGGCTTTGGTTGTTGTAAGGGAGCAACATAGGTGGTGAGTACAAAGAGTGGTGCCATGGCATATATCAGCTAATGGTTTGATCATGCCATAGCCACACTTCCTTTTCATTAGGACTTCAACCCTGAAAGAAAGAAATGGATAAAATAATTGATAATACGCAAGTTTTATTCCAATGTTGTAAAGAACAAAAAGCAAAGGAAACCAATAATGTAGCAGCAAACTTGTTGACCAATCTTCCTACTCCTCCTTTTCATGTTTCTCACTTTCTCGCACATTGCAACACCTAATCACATAATTAATTCATACTAAATTGCCTTTATGTAATTGTACACCAATAGTTTAATAAAAAATATTTAAAACAACTTGTTTAATAAAAGTTTATCAAATTTCATTAATTTAAAAGTTTCACTTTATCTTTTTAGAATGGTTTTAAATAGGCTTTATCCAACTATATTTTTAATGGGAGAACATTTTACAATTCAAAAAGATCAAAATCATCAACATTATCATAACATAATGTACTACTAAACATTTATTTATCATCTTATATGAACATCATTACCTTACAACAAACTTAAAGTTTTCATGAAAAATATTATTCATCATGGTTGTTTTTTTGTATGTACAAAATTTCATGGATGAATTCTTTTTGAAACTAGTATTTTTCAATCCTTTTGTTAAATTACAGTCTTTATGACAAGTTCCTACAAGTTGAAAAACCATCTCAAATATGTGTTGCAATGAAAACTACAACATTGTGACTCCTTTTTGTCTACACCATACCATGCAAACATGCACAATTGACACATGTTAACTACATGCAAAACAATGTTACGTCCACAAAAAAAAAGTGAGATTTCTATTACAAAAAACCCAAATGGCATCATGTGCTTTATGCACAAAATCAAATATGTGTTATGAATCAAATACAAATGATTTGGTATGTTTGGCATTGTGTAGGTATATATACTTGATTGCTCTTGGAACCTATTTGGGGCAACTATGTGGGGGCAACTTGGCAATTTGAAAATTTGCACATACAAATTAGAATTAAATATTAACAAAAATGTGAAAACTATCAAAATGGACTCTTGGATGGCCAACATGTTCCACCATAGGGGGGGCACTCTTATTTGAATTTTAAAAATATGAAAATAAAAATACAAGGTCCCATATATTGGTTGTTGGGTTAAAATTGCAATTTAATTAATATATAAAAGGGTTGTGTTTATTTTGAAAACAAAAATATAACTAATGAAGGTTATAAATTACTAAAAAATAATTAAAATATTAAATATATATGATTATGGTGTATTAAACATTTTCAACCTAGTGATGACATTCTTCATTTTGCACATTAAAATTCTTTAAAATTCTTCATTTAGCACCTTGTCATAACATTCTTTACCCGCGAATGTTTACCAAATTACACTGGTTGATCTATAAAATTCTTTAAAATTCTTGCTTCTTTGGGCTTCCATAACATTCTCGCACCAAGAATGTCATAACTATGATTTTCAAATACTAATTGTTAATAATATGAATTAATACATTAGGTATTATTAATTGACTTTGGAACTTATATATATATATATTTTTTCCATTTTTTTGTTAATCTTACATCCTTTATTTATTATCAATGGAAGCCTTGTTTGATTTTTTATTATTCCCTTGGAAAGCAAGTTTGTTTGACCTTGTTTTAGGTTGATAATATTTGATTCATATGCTTTTCTTTCATTTCTATTTTTCGAATTCATCATCTAGATATGGTTTACTATTTACCTTAGGGTGGATGCATGGTAAGGTGGACCAATTTTGGAGTAACACAATCCATTTTTCTACCACCTAAATGTGATTCTAATTACTATATTGTTTTGTACATTATGGAATGATTAAATGAGACTCATTTTGAAATTATAGACTTCAATATTTATGTAATGAAATTGATTGATATGCAAAATATATAAAATTATAAGAACTATGAGCTTTTGGAATTGAAAATTAAGGTATGTAACGCTAGCAACAATTAATTGAATGGACTTTGGTTTGGTTCTATGATGGACCTCAAAAACATTTGAGGAATTGGTTTTTATTTTTAAATGTAATAAGGAAATCAAGCTTGAAATGGTTTGATTCATATCTAATGAATTTTATGACCTATGGACTTTCATTTGGTGAAAAACAAGCACATTTTTTCAAAAGTCCATTTCATCTTGAAAAAAAATGATTTATTTTGAAATTTTGCAAATATGTTTTAATTAATGAGATCTACTAGAATAAAAATTTTAATGGAAAAAGGTCGCTTGGAATCAATGCATTATTGCTACCAAACTACAAAAAAACATTTCAAGGCTCAAAAAAAAAAGAAAAAGGAAATGGACTTTCAAATTCATAAATTCATGTTACTTTTTTGTCCACCCTACCATGCACTTACCCCTTATTGAACAATCAATTATCAAGTTAATATATCTTTGTGAATTTTTTTATAAGGTATGTGAAATAATGGAGAAGTAATATAAACATTTACCTTCATTACCCAAAAAAAATAAAATGGTAAAAAGTGTTAAAATGTCCCATCCTTTCTAAACGTCAAGAGAGATTATCAAGTTCGTCAAGTTCTAGTGCACATAATAATAAAAAGTTGAAATTATAGGTTTAATTATGGTTCCAACCACCCTTATAACTTTGATATGTGCACATGTAATGGTACAAATTTCAAATCCCCAATTTTATTTTAAAACAAAACATTTAAAGTTGAATAGGTTTCCATTACATCTTCAATCAATTGTTGATCCATCATTAATAAAATTACAATTTATTTTAAGATCATTATTCTATTTTTTGAAATGAAAACTCAAAATTAATTAATTATTTGACAAACATGTGTCAAAGCTACCAAGGTACTATGGCATTTGGGCTTTTAGTCAACCAATAGGGTAAATGATTTATGTGCACCATGACAATATTTAACCTTTTAAGACAAGAAAACTTTAAATATGTGTAGGTAAATTAATGTTTGGGCTTGCATGTAAATAGTACCAAGTTTGGGCATGCTCATTAGTGGTGTTGAATTATTTTTCAATCTTTATTAATAAATCCCAAATTTATGATGCATATCTAATTATTACTAAAATTTAATGTTTTTCAAGGATAGAGATTTGATGTACTTTTTCAAGTTTGATTTTTGACTGAAAATAATGAGGATTCAAATCCTTTTTCCCAATAATCAAATTCCTTAAATGCACCTTGTGTAAAATCCCTTTCAATTATGAAATAGACGGGTACTGAATAAACAAAACAATGGATGAAATTGGGGAAATTAGACAATGGATGAATTTACTAGCATTTGTTTTTAGCAAAATGTAGCCAATTTTTTCAATATGATAGAAATATGTTTTTTTGAGTATTTTAGTCACCAAATTCAACATTTGTTTGGAAAATTTGTCAACTTTCTTTATTGGGTTCTAACATGTAGCCAAAAATGTGAAATATGTTTTAGGTTTTTATCTTTCATATTTTATTTAGAGGCAAACTTGCTTGGATTCTCTTGCCCCTAGGTAGGTAGGCAAGTATATTCTATAGGTGGCCTAGTAGATAGGTAGGCACAAAGTGGACCTAGGTGCAATTTTAGAAAAAAACCATGGTCATAATTTTAAAATTTTCAATCTTACTTTTGAGGTTAGTATCCAAATTTAGGGGATTTTAAGGATACTTGCAAGTGGGGATGAAATGGTCAAGTGAGGATGAAAAGGGGCACATGATTGGGCACCATTTTATGGATATTTATAATATGTTTACATGTAAGTGCAAAAGTTTGTGGTAATTCAAAGTTGCATGTGTTGAAAAAAGCAACTATTTTAATTTTTTAAATTCCTTACAACAAAACTACAAAAGAAACCATTTTGAAATTGAATACCAAAAAGTTGGTCTACTACACACACACAAAAAAAAAAGATTCTTTTTGTGAGGACTCAAATGGCTATATAATATCTATTTGTTATACAAGTGAGTGAAGAATGTTACGTGCATCAAATACAAGTGATGCTTGCATGTTGCACACTTGTTTTAGATATGTTTGAATTTTGGGGAACCTATTTTAAACTATTATGTAAGGATTTGATTCATTGAAATTCCTCTAAAATTTAGACCTTTCATCATGTCTATATGGTGCAACAAGTTTGAGGTTCTCGATTTACTATTAAACATGTTGAATGTGCTAACAATATGGGGATTTATATATTTTTAGGTTTGGAATGAATATTTTTATATTGTGGAGTCTTTAAAGTTAAACATGGCACCTTGAGCCAATATTGTTACAATAATAAAGTAAAAGGCTTAGGCCACAAAAGTAGTTTTAACTTGGAAGGCACACATATATGGCCATATAACAAATTAAGCTGAATAATTGTTAATTTTTGTTGTTAAAGGGTCCCCATCCCAATCAAGTATGTGTGCATTGTAGTATATTGGTTGATTCTGTACCTAGATAATCAATTATATTGATGACTAGCACATCAATTTTAGTGGGTTGTTGACTACCAAAATCACTAAAATTGCCATAAAACCATGTAACATTATTGGATGAAGCCACATCACCAAAAGAAATTGGAGTAAAATCAATAGGGTTTCAAGAAGTCAAAAAATATTTCTATAGTTTCATCTTCAATGGCATAAAAGGTGGTGCCATTTTCTTGAATCCTAGAATGATGCACAAGCTGGCAAAAATTAATTACAACCCCCATCAATTTAAAATGCCCTAACAAAAAGTAGAAAATGAACAACAAGAAATAAAGAATAAGAAGAATTAGGATTTAAGGTTCTTGAATGACTTAATTACCTTGAACAAAAATGAGTAATTGAAAAACAAGTCAAGAAACAAGATTCAAGAATCAAGAGATATTGTAGCCATGACTTATGAGCCATGAATTAAGGTTCTGGGTTTTAAATTCTTGAATGATTCAATTTCCTTGAACAATAATGACAATTTATAAGTTGAATAACAAAGATAAATATTGTAACTAACACTCAAGAGCCAAGAATTAGGGTTCAAGGTTCTTGAACAACTTAGTTGCCTTGAACAAAAACAAGTTAAACAAGTAAGGAATCAAAAGATATTGCAACTAGTGCCTAGTAGCCGAGAATTAAGGTTCGGGGTTCTTGAGTGACTCAAAAGTTAATTGCCTTGAACAAGATCAAACATCATGTAAAGATTCATTAATTTTTAAGTCCTAAGTGTACATTGTACATCGTAACACCATATGCAAGTGGCAACATTCAATTAATAAAAGATTAAAACACATATCTAGACCTTGGTGGTTGGAACCCAGAGCTTCATATGATAATGCAACTTCAAGTTTTGATGTTCAACACAAAGTCTAAAACGACATCTTCCCCAATGTCCACTACCCACCATTAGTCCTTTCATCATTTCACAAGTCCCCACCACATTCCAACATCCATTTCATCATTTCCTAAGTCCCCACCACGTTCCAACAACCATTTTGCCACCTCCATTGCAATTTGTTATGAATCCAATCTCCAATAGCAAGTTGCAACAAATCATTAAGCAAACTGCAATTTTAGCCTTCATCATTAAAAATGGTGGTGAAGTACAAAATGTAGGTGCTAGTCCCAACAACTTATAAGTTGCAGTTGCATCCCAATTGTTGATTAGATTTTCAAAACACATACCTAACCTTTAGGCAAAAAATCAATGAATGCAAAAAAACCTTCAAAGCTTGTATTTTGTTGCTTGATCTTGACTTTTAACTCCTTTAAGCTCTTAACAAATTAGCCTTTAAGGCTTAAACAACAAGCTTAGCTTAATGTTCATTGTCATTCATAATTCATGAATCACAACTTGTACAAGTCACATAACTTCAAAAGGCAAACAAGGTTTCTAACAATGTCTTCTTGCAAGAAAGAAATGAAGTGGGCAAAAGGAAACCTAAAAGAGGAGAGAAAGTTCACAAACAACATATATTCAATTGTGACAAAATGAATGGTGGAAATGGCAACATGGTAACATGTGGCGACATTATGGCAATAGTTTGTGTAGTGGTGGTGTAGATCCATCACTATGAAGGCAATATTTTTTCCATCCATATATGTAATTAAGCAACAACATGGCAACTAAATTTTAGGCAAAAAAATCAAAAGAAATATTAAATATCCAAGCTTACAAGTGGATGGCCTACTTTTTAAAAATCTAGCAATTTTTCACTAGAAAAAAAAACATTGGTTCCATATAAATAAAGTACCAGTAAATGTTGTTCACAACAACTAGTCTTGTTTTACTATATAATCATATTGTTTGGGTATCTTTTTTTATTAAAACTTAGTCTTTAAAAAACCAATAAAAACAACATTTGTGTAGTGAAATAATCTCATTACAAAAAATATAAACATACTTTTATCTTGAAATACATACTAATATGATAATGCTTATGGAATTAAAATTTGATTTATTAGGTACCTAGTATGTAGGTAAGTAAATACCTACTTGGCACCTACCTACTTGCATAGTCACCTAGACATAATGTAATAAAATATTGATTTGGTAAATACATAGTAGGTACATATGTAAGTAGGTGCCACCTATGCAATATAACCAAATTTCAATTTGCTAAATACCAAATAATAGGTAACTACATTGTGTAATTACATTTTAATTTGGTTGGTACCAAATAGGTAGGTAGGTAGGTTAGTAGTCAACTAATGTTGGGTGCACATGAATTGTTTTTGATAACAATCAAGTTCAAACGTTAAAACTTTTTTCCTAAAAACTGATCGAGTTTGGGTTTATGGGTTTAGAAATTCAAAGGACCAAGTCAAGTCCAAGTATTAGGGATCATAATGTTGGGCATGTATGCTAGGGGTTGGATGCATTTAAAGGTGGGTATACATTCCTAGGTTTTTAACAAAAAACCTTAATTGATATCCAACAAGGTTCTTTAAAAAATCACAATTCTTTGATAGCAACTTAAACATGTATGTTTATAAATTATTTACCTAGGTATCAAAATGGAAGGTTTCATTTGAATTTTTTTTAATTTTTTATATATGGTTATAGATTATTTACCATGGTATCAAAATGGAAGGTTCCAAACTATCAAAATTCCCTCAAACAAGCCCCCAAATTAACCCCCAATTAGACCTTCAAATGGACACACCCTTAAATCACCCAAACCCCAAACCTTCAAAGTTAAACAAACCATCTTACATAGACATACCTTTAATCCCAATTTGCCCTACTCCCTTCAAAGTTCCAAGACACATATAATCTTAAAAAAACTTTCAATCCCACCATTAGAAGCACCCAATGTACATCAAATCCCCAAATATTCGAAGATAAACACATCTTCAAATTGAAGCAAGATGAAGGTCTTTGTGAGCCATGGATTATGATTCAACAAATTGTTAAGCTTTAGTTCCACAAGTTTCTTTAGTAATAATGATTTTAATCTTTATAAACCACCAAGTAGTAATTATTATTAATTGAATTAGCCTTTGGATATTTCCAAGTGTAGAGAACTTCTGTATTTAAATTGATGTAATGTTTAGTTAGTTTTAGGACCTAGTAACTTTTTTAAGTTACTAGGTGCATTTGAAGTGCATTGTTTTTTTACGTTGTAAAGAGGTGAAAGGGGATGTAGAATTAAAGGTGATTTTATTGATATATTGGGAATATAAGCCCGTAATTAACATTAACATTTCGCCATGACAATATTAAATTATTTTGTAAAATAATCTTCAAGCACTAATGATGTACTTGTAAGATTTTTAGGATGCAATTTTAATACATCCTTATTCAGTCTTCACTTCTATCAAACTCTTAAATAAAATCAAGATCAAATTTAATTATTAATGTTTTCACCTCAATAGCCTCAAGTGAATTACAACATAATTAATGACTTAAGGGGAATAGATCACAATTGCAGAAAATCTAGAAAACGACAAATGGTGCGAGCTAGGTATTTGGCTTGATGCTCCATGGGAAGGGGGTTGATTGGGCCTCGTAACCAACGATAATGGCCATCATCGGAAACCCAAGTTTGAGAATGAAGACGAACATCGTCATCTTCACATTGACATTCTTCGAACCTTTCTGGCACAGCTCCACGAGTAGGAACAAATTTTAAATAAATTGCTAGGGCATGTGGGTTAAGAGACAATCAACGATCCCATGCTGAACAATCAACTCCAGTGCGCACCATTTTTTTGGACGGTTTTTTTTCGTGCGACTGTTGAGAAACATTCACGTCAAGTGACGCTTCTTCAAGTTCTTCCTTTTCTACGAGTGTAACGGGAGAATTTGAGGGCGTAACAACATCATCCACCATAACAAAATTTTCACCTGCATCAACAAAATCCGAAAGGTAGCCAAACCAATTTGGCACTTATGTTCAAAGGGGTCGTTCCTTTTATTCAAGAAATTAGGGTAGGCATAAGGCGTGGCAGTGACGACGAAACTCTATGAAAACCCGGACACCCTTGTTCCAACGAATTCGTGAAGCCCTAGTATCAACGATGGATTTAGAAGTACATGGGAATCTTTATAATTCCTAATTTCATTCTAATTTATTATGTATTACATAATTAATTAGTACACGGTAAAGAATAATTAGGGAATATTAAAAGAGTCATTGGTGCATGAAGGGGTTATTACTATCATTGAGTGGATTTAGTCAAATGGGAATTCAAAGATGTTTACTTATTACCACCGGTAAATTATCTTAATAGTTAGTTATTTAGAATAATTAGGATGAAAAAGTAAGATGATTAAAGTCAAATGGACGAAATTAACAATGATGGAGCTCAAGAACCCCATCAAGATGTCCAAGATAGGGAAAAGGATGAGTCCTCTAATTCCATTGGTCATGAGGATTATCATCCTATTTGATTGGTGAAGGGAAATTTCTTAATGTTTCATTGGGCTTAGGAATTCTCATCCTAAATCCCATAGGAAAGAAAATTCATTCTTGATTCTCATTGGTTTATGAAGGATGAAGAGGCCATTGATTGGAGGGAAAGATTTCCAACCTACCATTGGACAAGGAGAACAAGCTCAAGGAGAGGTGCTAAGAGGTTTACTAAGGGAAGTGGTTTCTTGTGTGTGTTTTTTGGAAGGAGAAGGAGGAGAATGAGTGTGTGAGTAATTTTTAGTTTTTATGTGTGGAAAAGTGTTATTCATGGGAAAAAAATGTGTGCAAAAAAAAAACCATGAAGGGAAGTTATGTGTAGCAAGTAGTTGTAGTAAAGTTCATGGAAGGATTTCCATGATAAAGCCCATGGTTCTTAATTAAAATAGTTTTGGCTCTCAGATTCATTGTTGGATTTGTCTCAAACTTGAATTAGTTTCAGTTTAGGAGGTGTAAAAGGTTCTCCCAAAATTTCAACTTCATCGGTTTTGTTGCAAGGGAGCTACACTTGCCGGAAGTAAAGGGGGTTGAAACTGTCTGTTTTTTTTTCGAGTCTAGTCAAAATAGTTTTAGTTCTAGGCATAACTCTTGATTTAAAAAATGAAAACTTATAAAATTTTGTACCATTTCTCCTTAAAAGATTAGCTTTTTGAATTTTTAATGCATGTTAGATTAGGAAGTTGTATGAAAATATTATGACGGATGGAACAAAAGGGGTCAACTATCAAGCGTGAACTTGGATTAAACATCAACATAAGGCTCCTTCACCTTCTATCATGGTGAATTTGATTCTCCCACAATGTCTTGGTACCTTTCAAATGGACACAACGCATTAAATTCTTGATGAACTCCTTTGCATTTCATTGAACCACCTTAATTTGTTAGAATACAACTACATTGTAGTTCCACCCCCAAGTGGGTTTTGTGAGCGCATATCTTCATGTGGAAGGTGTGGAAGAATTCCTCACAGTCTCACAATCTTTAAACATGGAAGAGTTTTTTGCACAATGTCCTTTACTCATAAGTCATTTCATCATCCTCAACCTCATTTATGTATAAGGAAGGTCATATGGTTGACTACTATGCAATAGAAAACTATAAACTTTACACACCTCCACATTCCAACCAAAAAAAAGAAACAAAATTCACAATTGTCACGCCATCCCCATGAAATGAATCACGAGACATCTAAAAATTCTTCACAATCCACTTCATCCATAAATTCAACATCCAATTCCTTTATTAAATCGGCCATGTGGTACATGCCATTGTGTTCTTTTGTTTAACACCATGTTAAAGTGCATTTACAAGTTTCATATCAACAATATAGTGATGAAATCCACCAAGCTCCCTTGTCACAATGTCTTTGTATGTGTTTGCATTTATGTTGGTGTTTGAAACAAATATTTAAAGTCCACAAGTGAGGAAAATTTGACATAGTTTTCAACCCTATGGGGCATCCACACCTTGTGAAACTCTAATAGTAAATGCAAAAAACAATTATCATCATATTCAACAACTATGGTGGAAATAGCTTCACAACCTAGGTATGTTATTGAATCAACCCTTTGGTGATAAAGCTCTTCATGAAAATCCCAACATGTGGATATGGAGGGTATCCCCAAGGAGTTAATGTTCTCAACTTTGGATTAAAATACAAGCCCTCACAATCAACTTGCTAAAAGGCAACATCCATGACTTCAACATGTTTGTAACAATGATTAAGTTTTAATCATGCAATCATGTCCTTATTCATGTAACATGACTTAACCATGCTTGTAATTACACAACTAGGTCATGTCATGAAGCTCACAATTACATGACTAAAGCATCATTTGATTTCAAAACCATATTTGACCAAGTAGCAAAACATTTTAGACACATTAAGGAGTTGAAAAAAAATTATATGAAAAAAAAATTATTAGTTAGGTGCATGCACTCAAAAGCCATATATTCATAATTATAATTAGGAAAATAATAATTATATATAGTTTAAATATTTTTCCGAAAGTATTCCTAAAAAATGTAATTGATTATTCGAAATAACTTATGATCATCAACCAATTGAGAATGATTTTAAATAATGTGATTTTGAACATGAATCACAAAAATAAACTTAATTCAACATCATGCCATTAAACCTTTTTTTCTTGGAATCGATATTAAAGTACATTCAAATTAGGTTTTGCCTAGGTTTGGCCTTGGTTAACTTAGGTTTAACTTATGTTTAGCCTTTAAGTTTAGGCTAAATTTAACATTAATTAATTAGGTTTAATCATGATTAACTACATTAAACCTAAGTTTACCCTTTAAGTTGAATTATAAGTTGAATTTTTAAGTTTAACCTTTATGTTTAGTTTAGGTTTAGTCAAGTTTGGTTTATCCTAAGATTAACCTTTATGTTTAGCCTAAGTTTAGCCTTTAGGTTTAATTTAGATTTATCTTATAGGTTTAACTTAGGTTTAATTTAGATTTAACTTGTAGGTTTAACCTATGTTTAGTTTTTAAATTTAGTTTTTGAATTTAAATTCATACCATGTTTTGCATACATATAGCACAACATAATAACATATAGGGGTGAAAACATTATAAATATATAAACAAAAATTAGACATTGCAACCAAATATGGCGATCTTGAAATTTAAAAAAAACAAGTAGATGATTTTATGGAAAATATAATATATTATTTTTAGGTGCATTCTTTCTTAACTATTGTTGACATTGATTTCCAAATCTAAATTGATATGATTATGTTTTTACAAAGTACTTGTGAGTACTTGAATTGGACCTTCATATTTGTGGCAATTTAAGAAATAGATTTCAAGTATTTCAACTTCTTTTGCAAGTTTTTTTTTTCATGCACCTCAATATGGATTTGTGAACTTTCTATTACCATTTTCTTTTGTCAATGGAGTTTTTTTTCATAGTTAAAATCATCCTCAATCCTCTAACAACTGATGTAATTTTGGGGATATTATTGGGGTATTTTCTCAAGTTGAAATGATATGACAATTGTTTTTTAAGATGCCAAAGGGAGGCTAGAGATGCCAATGAAGAAAGCCAGAGGTTCAAATTGTTTTGATATCTTAAAGGAAGGTTAAAAGTTTTAGATTTTTGTTTTGATAGCTTTACTAAGGTAAAAATTATGTACAATCTATTTGGCTTACAACTATAGGTAAATGTTGAATCCTTGCAATGGAGTTTTTACCATGTTTTCCCTTATAGTTTTTTTTCTCCATGTAGCTTGAATAACATGCAAATAATGCTAAAAATACGTACAATGCAAAGAATGTTAAAAATCAAGTACAATGCATTGTACTATGTTATTAACATTATTTGTAGTTTTTTTACTCTTGTACTTTTGGAAATATAAAAATCATACATATTCTTGAAGGTTGTTTATAATAAAAAGTAAAAAATCCATTTGTTAGAACCTACTTTTTTTGTTTTATATGCACAATGGAAGGTAAAACTACAACACTAATTTTTTGTGTCCGCTTTATCTTGCTTGGACCCTAAATCCAATTGAATTAAATTAAAATTCAATTCAAGGTGCATGCCACATTGTCCAAATTTTTCATTTAGATGAAATTTAATTTTCAAAAAATCAATTGATTAGTTAATTGTCATTGGCAGTGCATAGTAGTGTAGAGTCCAAGTTTGATTTTTTACTTTTAATGGAAAGCATGGAAAGGAATGATGAAAGAAGCAAGATGATTATGCATGACTAACTTGAAACATCATGCATTAAATGTCCAAATTTGATGTATTAAATGCATCAACAACCATTTCAATACCAAATGACATTGGCAATGGATAATTTTCATGAAATAACCAACAAAAAAAATGATTATAGAGGTATTTTTTTGAATTTTTCAAAAAAAATTCAAAATTTTGAGAAGCAAGGTTCTATACCTTGAAATCATTTTTTTTTTCCCACCCCTACTAAGTAAGTGGGTATATATCCAAGTTGATAATTGATGGGTATTTATATAAAACTATAATAACCACCCAAAACTAGTAAAGATCACTGCATTAGTGTTGTTTCCCTACCTTCAAACCTTTAATATAATTTACATATTTTTTAACATATAATTGAACCTAATAACACCTAATACCTATTATAAGTCTTTATATATATTTTTATATTTTTTCTAATTTTGTTAATGCACACCCTATCTTAAATTATATTTGAATTTGAGAATAAACATAATCCTATTATAGAAGTAGTTTGAATTATTATTTCCTTGTGACAACCTATATGTGGGACCTCATTTTTTATTCATGTTGTTTTTTAATACAAACAAAAGTGACCCCCCGAAAGAAAACATCTTTCGAATAACATACACATCACCAACCTACCTTGAAAACAACATACAATTTTACACCAACCTACCTTCACCAACCCAACTTTAAGTGATATAGGATGCAATTCACACATAATGACAAAACATAGCTCTTAAAATGAATCCATGGGATGGGTTTCAATTAGATCATGCAAATGTTTGCACATATTTATTTTTGTATTTTACAAATCAATGCGGCTCAAAAGATGGGGCCAAAGTAGTGCTGGAATGGACAACTTTTCCCCCAAAGAAGAATCTCTTTGAAAAAGAACCAATGGTTCAAAAGATGGGGCCCAAAGTAGTGCCAGAATCGACAACTTTTCCCCAAGGAAAAATCTCCTTGAAAAAGAACCAATGGCTTAAAAGATCGGGCCCAAGGTGCCAGAATGGATAACTTTCCCCCAAGGAAAAATCTCCTTGAAAAAGAACCAATGGCTCAAAAGATCAGGCCCAAAGTGTCGAAATGGATAACTTTTCCCCAAGGAAAAATCTCCATAAAAAAAAACCAATGGCTCAAAAGATTAGGCCCAACGTGTCGAAATGGATAACTTTTCCCCAAGGAAAAATCTCCTTGAAAAAGAACCAATGGATAATAATGAACCTTTGTAGGTCAATCGTAGTCACCTTTTCCCAACAAAGGAAAGGACTCATTGTCTCCTTTCATATTTCCTACATGGTAAGTTTTGGATTTTGAAATACAAGGAATGGTCTTTTCATTATGGATGAAAATTGTGTACAATCTATTTAGATTTTTGAAAAAAATGCATGGTATTTTTAACCATGTGTAAAATTAGAATATTTGGGTGGTCATACATTCATATCAACAAATATCAAACCTTCTTTTCCTCATTCTCAATATTTCACATGTGATGGAGCTCCAATAATATCCTACACTTGCACAAATATCTTTCAACACATTTATAAACATTGGTGACACTTATACAAAAGGTAGTGAGGTGTAATCACAATCCAATAAGCCAAAAAGGGCATCAAATCGCAAAGAAAAAGAATCAAAATTGGAGAAATATTTATGTTTACCATTTAAAACCATGGCAATCATGGCAAGCTTTTTCTTTTTCATTCATATGAATGTCAAGGAATTGAAATCAAATTTTGATTTAAGACCTTTCAAAGTGAACACCTCTTACATTATAAGGAATCAATTTTGCAAAGGACTATCAAGAGGATTCATATAATAAACAAAAATTGATGGGAAAAAAAGAGAAGAAGATAAAGACCTATTAACCACATTCAAAAAAAAATCATACCTTAAAATATGTGAAATTCTAAAACTTTAAAAATTCAAAAAAAATTCAAAAATTGATCTAGACTTTTAGAACTTCAAAAGTCCTTTACCACATATAAATGGGGTATAAGGTATATGATGTATTAAGAAAATTTGTAGCTTCTTATATAAGAAAATATAAAAATCTTAAAATTAATTTTTGCTTATGATTTGGAATTGTTATCATTTTAAAAGACAAAACATTAAATTCATAAGGAATCAACACACTTTCAAAATTCATATTTATTCAAAAGAAATTTAAAAATGTCATGTACTTGGATAATTAAAAACATTTATTACAAAAATTGCAAAAACCAAATGCTCAAAAATTCATTTGTATGAAAATTTGATTTTTGGGCAAAAGGACATGCAATCTTTTTCTAAAGTAATGCATTTGGCCCATTGTATCACATTTGCAAATGGTGGTCAAAATGCTTTAGTAGGTAATATAATTGATGTTCATCTTTTTTTTAATGATTTTTCAAAAATTCAACAAAAAAAGTGCTTGATATAACTATTCAAACCTAGTTAACTATCTTCTTTTAAGCTACTTGGAATATCCACAATACCTACCACCTAGATGCCTTAGTGCTAGGGTTGTTGCACAAAAGATTGTGAGGCCCACATGACATGACCTTATGTCATAGATATAGATTTGATTCTTTTCACTCCATTATATAAGAGCAACCCATATTCCGCCATCAATATTAAATTTCATTTTATATGTAGAGTTCACAAGCCCATGTTGCGATACAAGAAACCTTGATAACATAGATCACCATAACTTAGTTGTGAAGAAAATCCACACCATGGTTAACATTGTTGTGAAATGGAGTCAATTGATCACACCAATCCATTTAACATTAGTTTTAATTTTAGTATTTCTAGTGACTATTTTTCACAACTTTGTTAGACATTCCCATTACACAAAGTTGAAGAGAGTACCAGGGCCATTCCCTTTATGGCCATTTCTTGGAAACCTTCTTCTTTTGCATAAACTCCCCCATCGTGATCTTTATAATTTGTCAAAAACATATGGAGATATCATGGAACTAAAGTTGGGATCAATTCATACTATCATCATCTCATCTGCAAGATTAGCAAAAGAGATTTTCATGACACATGATCAAGCATTTTCATTTCGTCCATTACCCACAACTCTACATTATTTGGTTTATGGTGGACTTAGTTTGGCATGGACACATAAAACTGATGATTATTGGCAACGCTTGCGAAAAATGAAAGTTTTAGAACTTTTTAGCCCTAAAAGTTTAATTGCTTCCAAACATGTTCGAGATGAAGAAATTTCATCCTTGATGCATGATGTTTTTGAAGATTGCAAGGTAATGTTTTATATATTTTTCAAGGTAGTCATTTCTTAATTCATTTTTGGAATGATTATTGAAGTTTTGCATATTTGAAAACGAAATCGAATGCATCATTTATAGAACATGATTGGATCATTTGATATTTCCAAAATGATTGGGATCATGAATATCATCAAATTTGGGCATATGAAGCATGTTTAATATTGACAATATTTTGGTGCATGTTTGTGTAGGAAGGAAAACCAACAAACATGCGAACAAGGTTGTTTGATACTTCCATGAATATGATGACGCGCTTGTTATTGGGAAAAAGATATTTTGGCCTAAAACTTTCCAACAAGAAAAATGATGAGTTCAAGGACATCATTTTGAAACAATTGGCTATTGTTGGCATTTTCAATATTGGTGATTTTGTTCCACTTTTAAGGCCATTTGATCTCCAAGGCATTATAGCACAATCAAAGCAATTGCGTTTGAAAATAGATCAAATTTTTGATGAAATGATTCAAGATCGTTTGAAACAAAATGGGTTAAATGACTCCAAGGATTTTCTTGGCACCATGCTTTCTCTTCCTAAAACATATGGTTTTGGTGATAGGCTCGAGGATAATATAATCAAGGCAATTCTCAATGTAAGTTACCATGTTTTAGCAATGTACTTCATGATTTCATCAAAAGAGTTGAATGTTGTCCAATGGTTATTTTTTTATTATTGGAAATCTATTTATCAATATACTAAACCTTCCATGTCAAAATGATAAGATGTAACATTTATTCATGAAAAACATAATTATTATTTTTTAATTATGAATTGAATTTTTCATCCAAAAATTTATCAAATATTTTTTTATAACTAACTTTCCCCATGTGGCAACCCATTATGTGCAGGAAAGTATTCAAGCAGGGACTGACTCAACTGCTTGCACTATAGAATGGGCATTAGCAGAACTTTTGAGGCATCCACAATTTGCAAAAAAAGCTAGAGAAGAATTGGATGATGTGGTTGGTCTTGAACGTGTTGTCAATGAAAGTGACATTCCTCGATTGAAATATCTTCAAGCCATTGTGAAAGAGACATTTCGCCTTCATCCCCCTATTACCCTTTTACTACCACGTGAAAACATAGAAGGTTGTGAAGTAGGGGGTTACCACATACCACCCAAAACTCGCCTTTATGTGAATGTATGGGCTATTCATCGAGATCCATCTATCTATGAGAATCCTCTAGAGTTCAATCCTGAAAGATTTGTTGGATCCAATGTTGATTTAAAAGGGAAAGATTTCCAATTATTACCATTTGGTTCAGGTCTACGAGTATGCCCAGGTTATCCTTTTGGGTTGACTAACGTACAAATGGAACTAGCTAGGTTTCTTCATAGCTTCACATTGAGCCTACCAAAAGGAGAAAATTTGCAAGACATGGATATGAGTGAAGTTTTTAGTATCATAACTGCAAAAGCAATTTCATTACATGTAGTTGCTACTCCTCGTCTTCCTTTGCATCTCTATGTAGCTCCACAATTTACTATTTGTGGTAATTAAGTCACAATAGTGGATAATGAAGATTTAATGGTGTTGTATTCATTATGATATAGTTGATAGCTTTTAATTTTCAATAGTTATTAAAGTCTTTGTGAGAAAGCTTTTGGTTAACATATGTAGCATTCTTTTTGTTATTACAAAACCTATGATCATGTCACTATTAATGCTGAATTTTTTCAGTTTTTTCAAAGAACCACTAGTTCTTTGATTTTTGAATGTAAAAGAATCACAATTACTAATTATTTGCAAACTGAACTAACCACACAACACTAGTATTTACTTGGTCATGACAAGGAATTGATTAGGCCCATATGTAGCAACTTGGTCGTCCACTTACTTGGGTTGTAATGCACACCTTATTTGCTTTTATTTTGAAACCCACAAAACATTATTTTTTTATTTTTATTTTTTCCCATGGGAATAAACCACATCTTCATTGTCCATAATGAATTTGTGACTGAGAGACATGATTCTCATCATGTGAAATGTGACATAGTACTAATATGGTTGTTGAAAATTAAACTTGAACATTTAATGCATGATGTTTCAAATTAGTCATGCATAATCATCTTATTCTTTTCATGATTCCTTTGCATGCCTTCCACTATAAGTAAAACATCAAATTTGGGCTCTACATTGCTACGCATTACCAATGAAAATTAAATTCCATTGGGATGAATTTCTGAATGACATTACATGCACCTTGAATTGAATTAAAATTCAATTCAATTCAATTCAATTTATACTTAATTCAATTGGAGTCAAATTCCTAAAGGGCCCAAGCAAGATAAACTAGACACAAAAAGTGAATGCCTTTAGTTTTACCCTACATCATGCATATAAAACAAAAAAATAGGTTCTAAAAAATAGATTTAAAACTTTTTATTATAAGCAAACCTTTAGAATGTATGATCATTATATTTCAGAAATTATAGGAGTAAATAAGTTCTAAAAGTAAATTAAAAATATATTTATTTATTGGATGGTAGATTCGTAAACTAGGATATTTTTGTTCCTTTATTTTTGAGGACATAAAGATCATTTTATTCTTGAATTTTAGTTCTAATGGAAAGTAGATTTTTTGGAATGCACCTTTTTTTGTATGTAGACTTTAGTAAAAAAAAGATGATTGCAATTTTGTTGCAAAGAATATCATATTTTATTAGAAATTATCTTGGTGTTTATAGATTGAATGTTGAATAGGTGTAACATTAAAAATGTAACAATTTGAGAAGGTGGATTTAATGTGTAAAGTTGTCAAACTACCTTGATGCATTTGTATTAAATATGTTCCAATAATGATTGGATTAGGAATTAGTCCAAAACTGAGCAAAAATCATATTATACTTAACTAGCGTGGGTTATGCCATTGGCCCAAGTGTGAGCTTGCTACACTTTTAATTGAGTTTCAATTTTTAATTTTTATTGAACTTTTAATGACAAATATTAGTCAAAATTCAATATTTCCTACACCTCAAGTCAAACAATTAGGGAACCACCTTCACAAAATTGTACTCAACAATACCAAAAACATGTCCCAATTTCCCTTACAATATTTTTTAATTTATTGAATTTTCAATGAAAATATTGTTTAATATATTCAATATCCTTTGCATTATAGGTGTAAACATTATAATATTACATTAAGGCATCCCTACTCATCAAGGCCATTCCAATTACTACCAAATATATGGTGGGGGTTGTTGTGGTTTGGGAGATTTCAATGTGAGAACCAAAACAAACAAAATAACCAAATTTTCTTCCTTTATAAATAGATGTGTAACATTTTTTTCATGTACAACACATCATTCAACCAATTGAACCCTTTCTAATAGATTCTTCACCTTGTTATTGTGTGGACAACATCTTTTGCATGTAAACTTTAACCCCAAAAAATATATTTATAATCCTATTGTGTGTAATTGATTTATACAACATTTTCTACACATATATAACATGCCACAATAACATTTAGGTAAATGTTAAGTCCTTGCAATAGCTTATTCACTTGTTTTTAGTCATAGACTATTTTCTTCATGTAATCTTTAACTTAAAATATAAATTTTTGACAATTGTAGTTTTGTTGCAAATAATTTCAATTTTAACAAGATATCTTCTTGGTGTTTATAAAATGAAGGCTAAATAGGTGTATTGAAGACAAGTATTATCATTTCAAAGCAAAATTTTGAGAAGGTGGATTGAACATGCAAATTATTTTTCAGGTTGTCCCTTATATGTAGTTGTGCAAAATATGTTCCAAGAATAATCAAGGACCAAGAATCACAACCATAAATCATGCCATAATCATTTTTTACTAACAATTTTTTCATGTGTAAGATGTCATGGTCCAATGTCATTAAACCTAAATGTTGACTTCTTGCAATGTAGACTTGGCCTTGTTTTTGGTTATAGAATAGTTTTGCACATAAAGGTTTCAAAGTCAAAGTATTTAAAGGATTGAGTATCCAAGCCATCAAACATGGCAAAATCATGTCATAGTTGATTCATAATACTTTTTGCATATGTACGACACATTGCAATAACATGTGGGCAAATATTAAATCCTTGCAATAGATTCCTTGCCCTTTTTTCATTGTTACATTTTTTTTGCATCCAAAATTTGTCTTTTGATGTGAAGATTACATCATTGCAATTTTGAATTGCAAATCATGGTGCTCATAAATTGAAGGTTGAATAGGTGTCATGTAAATTTCATTTACAAACTTATATATAAACATCTCAACTTAACACAAATTATTTCTTAGTTGACCTTATGTAATTGTACAAAATAGTTTGCACTAATAATCAAGGGCAAAAAATCACAACCATGTTTTGTATTGTTCATGTATTGAGTTCATCTTGGAACATGCATAGGGCCATGGTGTCAACTTTGAACTCTAAAAGTTGCACAAATTCAATGTGCACATAGGTAGTGGGAAAAAAAAAACGTTCATATGGTTTCACTTGGTTATGATATTGAAAACTTCCACATGTCTAGATACAGAAGTGATTTTGGCATGTTTTGTATTATTCATGTACTTAACTTATCTTGAAACCCATACATAAATGTGTATGGTGATGATTCCAATTTTGTATTTTAAAAACTACACATGTTCAATGTGCACATAGTTGGAAATAAAAACATGAAACTTGGAAAGGTGAAATTGATTAGATTGTAGAATATCAATTGTGCAATCTTTTAAATAGTATACATGAAAATTTAAAATTGTATAACAAAAACAAGATGAAAAATATATTGCGAGGATTCAACATTTGGCTAATGTTGGACCATGAATGTGCCCAAAAGTGTTAGGATCATGTATTACACATGATTTTTGCATGTTTCATGGCTAGGATGCTAGATCTTTGATTATTCTTGAAAACTACTTAATATAAATGCACATGTGAAGACTTGAAATACAATTCTTGTGTTCAATTCACCTTTTTGGATTGTTATGTGGAAATGATAGTATTTTTTGTTTTCGTAGTACACCTATATGTTATTTAACCTTCAATCTATGAACACTATGAAGACCTCCTATTCAAAATTTGATTTGTTTATAACAAAATTGTGATTGTTTGATTTTCAAATCTTAAATTAGAATCTATGTGTGCAAAAAACAATTCTCTAACCTAAATCAAGGCAAGGAATCTATTGTGCAAGAACTCAACATTACTATTGGACCATGATGGGTTATACATGCAAAGAGTGTTATGAATCAAGTATAATGCAATTTTAACACATTTTACATGGTTGGGATTCTTTGATGCACCCCAAGCTCTTTGATGCACTCAACTGCGAGTCCAAAGGTGAAGACATCGAATGGAGAAGGAGTTGGGGCGCACTCCTTGGCTCGCAACACTTCAAGGGTAGAGGGGTGTGTTAGAGCTCCAGGATGGGATTAGGACAAGTGACAAGCGGTTGACTTATTCACACGGACTTGCACAAACCAAACAACAAGTTGGTTAGTGGAGGGTTGGAGCACTTTTGGTGCACGGATGAACCATTGGCAAACATGGACTCATAAGACTCACCATGGCTTCGACTTGGGGGAAGCCACCACCTTCCCCCTTATAGTATTCTATGTGCTTAGTCACGGGGCCAGCACCCAAATGTCATTTTGTCCCGAAACTCCCAAGTTGGAGTCCCAAAATTCCTTAAATTAGGACTTCCATGATTTTGGAGGTGCATAACTTTGTGTTTAGACCTCCGATTGAAATGAGGTCTAAAGTAAAGTTGTAGCCCTTGTTAAGAGCTTTCCAATGGTATGGGGCACGCCACCTACACACAAAGAAATTGGGGCGATTCCCGACTATTTGTGGTCATGAATCAAATTGAAAATTTGACTCCCGACCCTTCTTTTGGCCATAACTTGTGTTTTAAGTACCCAAATGGGTTATGTGAGCCCATATTAGACATCTAAGTTCTAAGAGCTTTTTAAAGATATAAAGAACTTGTCAATCCAATGGGTTTGGCCCCTATAATCGTTGTTTGAAGATTCAAGAGTCCATTGGGACTCCAACTCCCAAAGTGGGAGCTCACTTGGGAGTGTGGAGGTTCATTCCCTCACACTCTCCCACATTCCCAAGAGCATGAAATGTGACTCCTGGGCTTCATTCTTAGCCCACACCTTCGCAAGCCCTTACCTTGGTCGCAAGCCCGAGGCTAAGGTTGTGACATTTTTGGTCCTTGATTTTTGGAAATTATTTCGTACAATTGCATAAGGTGCAACTTGAAAAATAATTTGTAGGTTGAATTCACCTTTTCAAAAATTTATATGTAAATGACACCTCTTCAACCTTCAATTTATAAACACCATGAAAATCTCCCATTAAATATGAGATTATTTGGAGTTCCAAATTTGAATCATCTAATTTTTACATCTTAAATTCAAGTTTGCATGCAAAAAAAAACCTACAAGGGAAAACATGGTGAAGAATCCATTGCGAGGATTCAACAATTATTTACAATTGCAAGCCATAAATTGTACATACTTTTTACCTTGTTAAAGTTTGTTTAAAAGTCTAAAACTTTTAACCTTCTTGTAGGATCTCAAAACAATTGGAACCTTTAGCTTTCCTCATTGGCATCTTTAACCTCCTTCTGGCATCTCAATAAAAAATTGTCATATCATTTGGACTTGAAAAAATACCCCAAAAAATCCCAAATTACATCATTTTTCAAAGGATTGGGTATGAGCACGGCTCAACAAGGTTTGTCACATTATGGAGGAAAGTTAAATCACCAATTTTCTTCTTTGCCCATTGCCTCCAACAACCCATAATATGGTGCGCATTTAATTGATTTGCACATTTTTCTCCCCCACGCCTTCATTAATTGACCTTCTAAAGGTTTCCCTTTTATTCAATTGAATATTCTATTTAAGGTTGTTATCTTGCTTAGGTTTTTTTCCTTTTTAGATTACTCCTATTTGTTTTCCATTTTCATCTTGTTATGTTAACCTATTCTTTCATAACAACTTGATCCGTTTTCCCTCTTGTCTTCATAATTTCATTTAATTTTAAATGTTACAAAATGTTATAGGGTTGTGGGTGACAACATCTTTGTTCATTCCCAGGAAACCATCTTGATGCCAAGAACAACAACGTAAGTGGTTAAAACTATGATTTTGGGAAGGAAAAAAATAGAATACAATTTTGATTTTAATGTCAAACAACATACCTTTGACATTGCTCCTTTGTTCATGTTCATTAACTTGTCTAGTATGTTTTCTAGAGAGGGCTTGCCATCCTTGAGGCAAAGTTTAAGAGCACGACCTAACCATTTTTTGTCTGCTCCTTTGGAAGTTGTATTCTTTCAACCAACATTGAAGCCCTCCACTTTGATCACGTTAATATAATCAATTGTTGATTGTCTATGCACAATGTTAGTAATGATACATGCATGCCTCTAATGAGTTGCATAATTTGGACTACAACAATATTACAATTCAAGCTGTCTCTTTTCTGCCCATGACATTTTATGATGACATTCTATTCAGAATGCCTCCCTTATTCCCCATCAATCTGTCCTCATTGCATATGCAAGGCATGGACAAAAAGTATGATGACCATGCTTGGTCCAAGGTCATCACAACCAATATAAAAAATAATTTTGGTTTTAGCTTCAAGAAGGTTCATTGTTTGGGGCATTTGTGGTGTGTTGAGACTAATTGTGACTACGTAGTCCATTATGAGGCTTGCAATGATATAACCTAGGTCAAAGAATCAACCTAGTTGTTGATGAAAAGATAGGTCCTTAAACCTCCAAATTCATCCTTCGCTTGTAAATGGTAGGTGCAAAAAAACTATGGATGAAAGTAAGAAGTTGATAGAAGAAGAGGTCAACCAAATGCCCAATGCCAAAATATTTGCCATCCCTTTGAACGCTAGTAAATCCTTCCTTGCCAAACATTTGTTAAATGATAGCAATGACGATAGTTGTGAGGTGCTCAAAGGCCATCAATTCAAAGAAATTCAAGACAAATTCATTGTCTTGAGCTTGCCAAATGTGTGTAACCTTGTTGCTTTATTTAAGCATTGTTCAAGTGGAGGTTACATTGACAACATCCTTGAATTGAAGTTCATTAGAATCATTATAATTTCATCTAGGAATGTTACTTCCCATGCCAAATATCTAGTTAGAAGGTCTTTCTTTTCAAGATGTCTATCGATGGGGTTGGGAACTGAGTTGGGCTTGTTGCACAAATGTAGCTCAAGGGTGATCAAGAAAACTTTTAGATCATGTTTGACCATTTGAAGTGAATTGTTGGTTGGACAATGATGGTTTGTCATGTTTATGATCCAAAATATTGCAAATTCACGGGCATTGCAGTTTGTGAAATGTAATTTGAAGACACCAAAGCACAACAAATCATGTGGTCAAAGTTCAATCGCACAATGTTCAAACACATGTATGTTGAACCTAGCTTTAAGGGATTCGTGGTAGATAATGCATAAGCAAATTAGAATGCTATCAAAATTATTTATGGTTCTAAGGATGCCATCTTAGACGGTGGACAAAAAAGTATGTTTGTTCCATTATATTCAATCACTTGATAAGCATACTGAACAACTGATTAGATTTGAATTGTAAGATCAACATAAAGCCCTTTGCTTAGAGTACAAAAATTCCAAGTCTTTAAAAGAGATGGCCATTCGATATGCAACTATCCGTTGCTGGTGGCCATTGTCAAGAGTTACATCTAAATCTAATGTTCACAAACTTGGTCACTAGCTTGCTTTCTAGCGCTTTGCGTTAGATAATGGGGCAAGTTCATGGCCCATGTAAGATTTTCCTTTCATATATTATGTTCAAGGAATTATCTTCCATCTTTTATTTTCTTACACTTTTGGTTTAATTCACTCTTCTTGGTATTTGCAAAAGTTCAACAATGTTGAGTGGGAAAATATGTTGACTTGCAATCTTGATGAAACTATGCATAACATTTGGTTATAATAGTTGGGAAAGTGAAACACCTCCTTATACACAACCACTTGTGATGACTATGTTCGAACTTTTAAACAATCCACTTTATATTGACATCACTTGTGAGGAGGTTCTTCTAGGAAAGGTCTTGATAAAAATGAATTCCTTTTTAAAATGGCCCATTTATCGAAGGATGTTTTGAAACTTGCGATAACTATTACTAATTATGCTTCTAGATCTTCATTCATGACACGGACTCCTCATCTGAAAGGTGAAGAGGTGTTTGGTTCTGCTAAGCATAATACCGACTTTTTGCTAAGGGTGGATGATGAATCACAAAGGTTTGACTGCATCAATTTCACTTAGGGTGAAAACATGAAAAAAGGAACCAATTGTGTTAAGGTTACAATCCTTACCAAAGACTGCATTTTCCATGTGGGTGAAAACATGGTAAAGTATGCCAATGAGACATACTACTTTATTTTTTGGTGGAAAATATATGTTAACTAAGACTTAATACATTGAATTCATGAATATTTTTTACTTTAATGATCAATAAGAGGAAGATCTTTGACTTCATTGCTAATATTGAATAATTGCATGTTTTATTATGCATTTAAATACATTTTTAGAAATATAAGTATAGGAAAGTAGGTGTCATGCTCTTGCTTCAAGTATATGAAAGTATGATGAAAGTACAATTGTAATTGATTTTTTTGTACTTTCAAATGGATAGAACACTAATGTATCAATGTGTTTTCGAAATTTTCATATCATAGTCATAATTTATCAAAGTTTTCATATAAAAGTATGTTGGAAATTTTTTAAACCCACCTAATTTAGAACATATTTTTCATCCATTTTTCTTATATGAAAATTCTTCACATTTTGTGCGTAGCTTATTATAAACTCAATGGAGTGCACCATTTCTTCATAATGAAAGTTTTAAAATTTTGAATAGGTTTTTTCATGTTTATGCTACAAATGTGATTGTGACTACATGTGTGACTACTTTTTTGGCATACTTTACCATGCTTTCACCCATGTGGCAATTTTCTATTAGTTTATATTGCAATTTTCACACAATTTTTAAAACTAAATATCAAATTTGAGCCCAAATATGACATATGGGTAAATGCAAGTTACAATGGCTCAATATCGGCAAAAATACACTTTGTACAAGTTCATACAAGATCTTTAAAATGATTCAAATGAAAAGTGTTGTTAGTTTTAAAAGTGCTACTATCCTAATTTTTTGAATAATACATGTTCAATCACTTACAAACTTTCCCAAATCTATGTGAAAACTTATATTTAATGTAGTTGATGTCATTTTAAAATTTGAAAGTCATAAAAGGAAAACCCAAAAGGTCCAAAGGAATAGTGCCCCATCTAAAACTTTTAAAAAAATGCTTTTGGGACAAAGAAATTGAAAAATAAACAAAAATTGCAATTCATATGGACTTATGAAAATATGGTCAAATTTTAACCACTCAAAAGTCCCTAACTATTAAACGGTTAAAGTTTTCAAAAAAGAAATTCCTCATATGAGTTTATCATCTTGTATTACGTTACATATTGAGTCCCAATAACAAATTTGGAATGTGACTTAATTTAATTTTTTCCATTTTGTGATGTTCCAATCAAATGACTAGTCCATATTTTTTAGCTTCAAAAGCCCATTATTACTAACAAGTGATTTTTTATTATTGATAATTAACCACATAGTTCTCTTCATAATGAAATAATTAATCTAGATAGAAGTCCCAATTAGTAGATCTAAGGATATATTAATCATCATACGCATTTGAATAAAAGGTGCTCAGGGAAAAAACACCATTTCTTAACAAAAGTGACCCACCGTAGTTTGCATTTGCCCATATAACATGATAAAAACTCAATTTTTTTTGCATTAAGACTTACATTATAGTCAAATTTATAACTTTACTTTGAATCATGATTACAAATTCAAAATTATAATAATGTAAAAGGACATTTGAATATTATAATCTAAAAAGGTATAGGTATTTTTATTTTTTGAATGTTTTGAACACATGGATCCCTTCTTGTGGAATATATTAAAGTTCATAAAAAAATTGAAATGATTTGGTGAACATTTGATAAGGGAAAAGGACTTTTGATACCAAAAAAATCACATGTCCACATGTTTTTCTTGAATGCTTTAAACATATAAAAGGATTCTTGAAACATGGTGAATTTTCATGAAAATTTTGTAGTTGCAACTTTGAAAGTATAAGAACTTATTTAAAAAATAAAACAATTTTTTTGATATATAGTGTTCCCATGGTGATTTTTCAAATTTTCAAAAAACAACTTTTAAGGATTGTCCACAAATTACTTGGTTCTTTTTTTCTCGTTTTCACCCCTTATTCTCATGTGGCCATTCCCACTTGTCATCCCAATAGTCTTGGCGACTTGCACGTCCATGGGTTGCCATGTGTTGCACAAAATATGTTTCCTATACTTTCTCAAGGTGGCATTTCCTGGTTGACACAAAGTATGTTTCCTATATTTTCTATTTGATTTTCAACACTTGAAGAACAACCCTTGGAGTCCATTTAAAGGTGAACCTTCCACTTCAAGAAATTTCTAGGTTTCAACCTACACACTAAATGTAATCAAACCTTCAGATGTAAGTAGTTGGCCCACATCTCGTTGTGGCAAGAAGGTGACAAGGCTTTTAATGTTTAAATTAACGCAACATCACACCAACAATTGGGATGTCTGTAAATTGTTTGATCCTTCTACCGGTCTACCCCCTATAAATGTCTAACCCCTTAGGCATGGACGAATCTACAACATATTTTCTGGCCACAAGCGTTTCAATGTGACAATTGGAAATTACCCATGTTGTTTTTGCATATATTTTGTTGTCATGTCTACAACTTCTTTGGGCAAACAAAGAGCATGGGTGCAATGTAAGCATCTATATCATATCCTATAAAACATAATGTATTATGGCCAATCTAAAGAGTTTATTCATTATTTGGAATTGGGATGAAGTTCAATTGTTTAGGCACGTGTTAAAGCATTTGAAAGCCAATGACATTATAATAAAAATGTAGTTGCATCAGGTTTTGGAATGTCTATTTCATTTTCACTATTCATAATCCAATATGTTAATGTTGGTGGAGAATTTCCAACAATGATGTAGGAAAAAATGATTTCATGTTGTAATGAATATCATTTATGGAATATGTTGAATTTTTAACATCCTTGGATGAGCTAATAATTTTTGTTTTGGTGATTGTTTCTAATTTAGTTTGCAATCTTTAAAAGACCCCTAGGTTTATGGGTACAATTTTGAACCACCATTTTCACCCATAAATACCTCCAAAAGAAAGTAGTTTGTGTTTTGAAACTAGAGCCTTGTCCATGTGGCAAAATATTTTGCACGTTAACAAGGAATATTTTGCCACATCATAAAAGCAAATCCATGTGGCATGAAAATATTCGTATTATATTTTATGATGTTGCATGGAATATGCTATAAAGATTCCTTGTTCACTTGAGCCCATTCATCGCTTGATGTTCACTCACTAGCATCGTTGGGTATGTACCTAGTAGGTAGGTATGTAAGCAGGTAACACCTATCTAGGTGCCTATGTAGTGTAACTAAATTTCAATTTACAAGTTGGTACCAAATAATAAGTAATTACATAACATAATTACTTTTTGATTTGGTTGGTACTAAGTAGGTAGATAGGTAGGTAGGTTAGTAGGCAACTAATGTTGGGTGGGCATAAAATCTTCTTGATAATAGGGTGAAAACACAGTAAAGGTGAACCACTTTTGTTCAAAAAAGGTGATGTATAACAAGTATTAAGTAGGTAGTAAGCTAAAATATTGATGGCATCCTTTGGTTATCCTAAACATAAGTAAAAAACTTTGGAATTTGCACAACCATATTTTTGAACTCAAAGTTCATTTTGAATCAAAATTAATTTTGATCCAATAGTTAGATGTGGAGGATCGAATAAAATCAATATACACAAAGTATGTAACTTACAAATTTTTAACGGCCTTAGAGCCTCATGTTTATGATTCATAAAACATTACCAAACAAAAAAAAATTGAAAAAATAATGCAATGCCCGTTTATAAAATCTCCTCCTCTTTGATATGGCAGTGATTTTTTCCTAAAAAAAAATATTCTTATGCATTCATTACTAAACAAATGCAAAAAAACACATTTTTGAAAAGAATTTCATCCAAAAAATTTTAAATTTTAAATTGTCCTAGATTTAATTTATGTATATTAGTATCATACACCATAAAACAATCACCCAAAAATTCCATCCACAACCTTAGTTTTGAAGTATATATTCAAATTTTCAAACTTTGTATGACATGTATTATTTTGTCATGAATATACTCCATATGTTCAAATTCTTCAATGTTTGTTGAATTTTTTTTTAAATTGATTAGATGAAGTCTAAATTTAATCAAATATACTTAAAACAAGCAAAAATAATCCAAGATGTGATGTCCATATATTACCAAAAAAATTAATTGTAGAAATATTATATCTGTGATTACAATTTTGGGGGGGCTTAGTGTGCTTTCACCCAATAGTCGAATTTAAGTGTTAGAATTATTTTTTAAACAAATGGCTTGGTTTGGGTTTATGGGTCTAGAATCTTCAAAGGACCAAATTAGGTCCAAGTATCAAGGATCATAGTGTTAGGCATGTATGCTCAAATTCACTTGGTCCTCACTTAAGGACATATGGTTGACAATTATGCAACAAAAAGCTAGAAATTTTAAACACCTCCACATTTGAAGGAAAAATAAAACACAATTCATAAATTGTCAAACCATCCTCATAAAATGAATCATGGGATATTAAAAATTTCTTCATGGTCCATTTCATCCACAAATTCAACATCTAATTCCTCTATTAAATTGGATTGTGGTTCACATAGCACAACCACCAAGTTTGAATGTTTCAAACAACTAACATGAAGATCACATGGCCAATTTTGGTCACAAAAATCAGCTTGTCCAAATTTTCAATTTGAACCCAACATTTTAAAAATGCTATGAGGATTGTTCATAAAATGGACATCACTTTGTTTCACAGTCCAGACACCCGAACCTCTACTTGATGGTGGTCGTTAAGGCTAAAAAGTTTTCTAGGCTAGTTTTGAGGAGTTGTAATTTTGTACTGAAAATCAAACTTTACCAATTTTAAGATACAAACCGATTTTATGTTTGTACTGGTTTTAGGTTAAAACCAATTTACATTACTACCGATTTTAAGTTAGAACCAAATTTAGGTTACTATCAATTTTAGGATACTACTGATTTTGAGAAGTTGTTTATTAATGGAATCGAAAAATCAAATGTTGCCCTTGACTTCAATTCTAGATTTTAGATGTAGGATAAGGTTGGATAACTTGGAGTTTCGAAGGATTTCTAGGGATTTTTCATTTTTTTTAAGAGGCCCATTGTTTTCTTACAAATTTGAAGTCATCTCTTGGGGAAACTCGAGGGGTCTTTTTTATGATCTTTGTTTTTGGAGAGGACTGTAATGTAATTTTTGCACTTTAGAAATTCTTCGAAGGGAGCGAGTTTTGTTTTTGTTCTACCAAGTGTGTTGAAGTTGTCTTTCCTACTTGTTGTTTTGACTACTAGCTTTGGAAATGTTGCAAAGTTGTTTTATTGTTATCTACTTGTTTTCATTAAAAAAAAGTGGTAGGTTATTTGCCTAATTGCTTTCCACATGTTTTAAAGTGAATATTTGTCACTAAACACTAGCAAATGTGAGGTGTTCAAATCTATAATGATTTTCAAGAAAGTACCCAAATCACCCGAGAATTCACCAGGTGGGCTTAACATTTGGTGACCATGCTGTGAATACAACCAAGATTTATGGTTTAGTAACTCTCTTGTTGAGGGATTCAATAAAAGTTATTTGTTTTCATTAAAAAAAATGGGTATTATTTCTTTCAAAAGTTTCATTGTTTATGCAATTCGTTTTTTTCAAAACTAAAAAAATAAATAAATCTTCATTCTATGCGTGAACCACTTTTGTTTGTGAGAGATGACAGCTACGTTGACAAGGAGTATGAGGAACCGAATGAACGAGGCGTTGTAGTGAAAAGGTGGGGGCATATTTTTTGTTGGTCAGGGAGCACAGTTTTCAACGATGGATCGGGAAGGCCTTGTTACCCTTCACATGGCAAAACATTAGGAGGTCAGAATCAACATTAAAAGAAGAGAACTAGAAATATGAACTAATATTGAAATTCACTCAATGGAGTAGTTGGTCATGACTATGGATGTAAACCTTTGCAAGGCCATGTTTAGACCCCTATTGAAAATGATGTTTTTTGGTACAAGGAGACTATTGCACCCAATATTCAAGCCTTGGAGATTAAAAAATTTCCAATTCAAAGGACAATTGAAGATATGGCAAAGTCTTTAGAGAATGCTATTTTTGAAATTGATAGTAACGACCACTTTTCAACAATGAATATTTGTAGGGAGCATGGTTCACGTCAAACAATTTCAATAGTGCCTACTTTTACTATTGGTTCCACACCCACTAGCCATATCTACACTTTTTATAGAGGTCTAACACATGTAGTTGAAAATTGCCCCTATAGATCCAACCAAGTACTAATTTTTTGTGACTAAACCAATTTTTGGTACCACCCAACTTGCCATTTTAGTTAGCTCCTAGATTTTAATGACCCAAGTTCTTGTAGTACTTAAGCATATTCCTTTTTTCACAATTACTCCAAGTTACCCCCTCAAACGTTGAGACTAGTATTCGACAATCAATCTTATCGTAAATAGTATTTCACCAGCCTACCTTGGGAACTATGGACTATCCTATCCACGCAACGACAATATTCCCCACCCATGGCTAATGATTATTAATCCTTATTACCTAGAAACCTTCCATTTACTTTCTCCAACACACCTAGACCTATAACATACCCTTTCCCAAATATGGTGTTTATTGGAATTGCTCCAACTGGAGGAAGTTAGGGTATCCAAACATTTGCGATGACTCCCTCAATAACTACTCTATTGTTAGGTGTTATATTGGAAATTTGGTGCCTTATTTCCAATCGCCACACAAAACCCCCCATCAAGATTCAGTAATTATGGGGGTGGGATACTTACAAGAGGCGATGTAGTCCTCCTCATGGGAGTGGAGGACCACTAAAAGGGGGGACTGGACCTTCAAGAAGAGGTGGTGGACCTCCGAGTGGAGGTGGGTTTTGGGTTGGAAGTGCAGGTGTGCTTTTGGGTGCTCCTTGGTTAGGTTCCCCTTAGAACCCATGGTACCCACCATGGTATCCACCATCGACACCCACTACCCTTGTGGCTCCTTCATCAAGGAAATCATTGATGTTTCCAATTTACTCTATTGGGACAGATTTGGATGTTCATGTTTCAATGTTTCAAAAAGCAATTCATGCTAATAGTGAAAAGCGGGACACTAACATAATGAACTTGTTTTGTTTCACCTTAAGAGATGCAATTTTGGAGTGGGGCAAAAAAAATATGCAGTCTCACCCAAGTTGCATTTTTCTGGAATTAGAAGTTGCATTCTGTAAGCGATATCACATTGTTCAAAATGATGAACAAGTTTACATGGATTTTTGAGTCATTAAATAGGGCAACAACGAAAAGGTTGAGGTCTACTATGAACGAATCTTCAAACTTGCAAATTTTCTTCAACATAAGGTGGACGACAACTTGTTAACAACCTTCTTTCGAATTGGGTTGGTCCCCTACTTACGAATTACAATTGCAAGAATGAAATAAGATACCTTATTCGAGCACAAAGAATTTGCAGTCACCTATGAATAGACTATGGTAGATGCAGAAGAGTATCAAAAATTGTTAGAACCATCGAAAAAACTAGAGAAAGCATGAGACAACATTCAAATAAAAGAATGTGTAGTTTTTGTCATAAACTAAGGCATCTGAAGGAGCATTTTCATTGGAACCTGGAAAATCCAAACAACAAATTGAAAGACAAAAATGAAGTTATGATGAACGAAGTTTCTCCTTAGGTAGGGAGAGGAATGAGTGGAAACCATAAAAAATAAGGGAAACAAAATTAAGGAAGTTCCCTAGTCTATCGTTGCTTCATATGCAATTCACTAGAACATAAGATTTATGATTGTCCACATAACTCAACTACATACTAATGTTCCAAGACAAAGTCTCCCATGCAAAATTGAAAAAGGACGAGGTTGTTGTCAACATGGTCTTAGTTGTTGAAATGAAAAGCTAGAACCAAGATTGGTGCTACATCGGAAGGAGCCTCGAAAGACCAAGACTACAGAAGATTGGGGAAAGGAGGAATAGTTGTAAAAGACTTTCAAATTAATTATCCAACAAATGCAACACTGGAATCCACAGTGGAAACAGCCCCAAGGAGCCAACCATTGATGTAGGAGTCATCTAGACCACCAAAAACTGGAACTAATTTTGTTGACGATGGAACATTTATCGAAAAACAAGATGTGCTTTAGGAAATCAATTAACGATTACTAAATAGTAAACATATTTTCACCCTTGGTCAACTCATGCATTTGGCCCTTGATTTTAAACAATATGTGGTCTTTAGAGTATCTCTTGGCAACCAACCAACCCGTCCTCCAGCTCCACCTTTTGATGTAAGGTCAATCACTATAGATCTTCACAAGGCAGCAATTTTAGTGCATGTGGGGAAAAACATAGTGGAGGATGTTCTATTGGATGGGGGGTTGGGTGTTAACATTATCACTGAAGATTTGAGGAAAAAATGAGGGTTACCTATCCTGAAACTTGCACCCGATACCCTTAGGATGGTAAACTAAACCTAACCAAACTAATACAGTTAGTTCAAAATTTGAAAATCCATATCCATGGTATTCCGTATGTCATCACCTTCACAATGATGGAAAAAACATATTAAATGCTAGTTACTCCATGTTATTGGGTCATCCATGGTTATGGGATGCCAAGGTTACACATGATTAGGGGAATAACCTCATAAGCATTGAGGGTAATGGCATTGTCCACACCATAGTGATAACAAAACACTTGGATAGCAACACCAAATGCCCAAAAGTTTTATTCTATTACGACTTTGTTCAAAAAGTCGTAGGTGAAGAGGAAAATGTGTTGTTGGTGGCTAAATTAGATTACTTTGCAATCAACACCATTAGTTTACAAGAGTTAGAAATCTTGGCAACAATGATCGTTGATGCAAAAATCAATATTGATGCAAAAATTGGTACTGTTGAAAAAATTCATATTAATGCAAATATCGGTACCAATGCAAAAATAGGTACAAATCCCAAAATAAGTACCAATACCAAAATTGGTACAATATGAAAATTGATACTAACAAACCAATTTTTTTATTTCCCATGCACATTAGAAGAAATTTTGGTAGACATTATGCCAACTTGGATCAAAGTGTAGGACATGAAGATGGCAAAGTGGAATGTATCAAAAGAGGTCCAAATTTTCCCTCTTAATTTGGGTATTCATGATAAACTGCAAGTGGTGAAGTTGAACACCAATTTTGACTCTTTTGTAGCAGATGTAACAAAATAATTGTTGAAAGAGTATAAAAATGTCTTTTCGTGGATGTATAGGGATCTAAAAGATATTCCACCTCACTTTGCACAACATTGAATTGAACTTGATAATAATATACCTTCATCACATCAAGCACGGTATTGAATGAATTCGAACTACATGCGGTCATGAAGCAAGATTTGGACAAGTTGTTAGCTACAAGATTCATTGTTCTAGTGGAGGAGGCAACTTGGCTCTTTCTCATTGTGGTGGTATTGAAAAAGAAAAGGAAGTTTCGAATTTGCTTGAATTTCTGAAAGTTGAATGTTGCCACAAAAATGGATTCCTATCCTTTACATTTTATAGAGGAAGTACTAAACATGGTGGCCGAGCGTGAAGTCTATTTGTTTCTAGATGGCTTTTCAAATTATCATCGAATAACAATCACTTCGGACGATAGGTACAATACTACCTTCATTATAAATTGGGGAGTGTTTGTTTGTATAGTCATGCCTTTTGGATTAAAGAATGATCCACCAACTTATTAGCAAACAATGAATATGGAATTTTGTGAATACTTCAGGATGTTCATGAAATTGTTTATGGATGACTTCAATGTATTTTGTGACCTCAAAATGCACCTTGCCAAACTTTGGTTGTGTTTTGACAAATGTTGAAAATTCAATATTAGTTTGAATTCAAAGAAACACATGTTTTTGGTTTACTTAAGGGCCATAGTTGGGTACATTGTCTCCAAGGTGGGAAAATTATTTGATCTAAAAAAAATCTCAACAATTGTGAATATGCCTGCACCAAAAACGCCAAAAGACACACAAGTTTTCAATGGGATGGCCCAATTCTACTGATCTTTTATCAAGAACTTTGCCTTTATTATGGCCCCCCATCACGAAACATCCACACATATGCATCAAATCTAGTAATGGGAGCTATGCTGACTCAAAATCCTATAGGAAAATGTGATTAGCCAATTGCATATGCCTCCAAACTCTTAAACAATGTAGAAAAAACTACATCACCACCAAAAGGGAAACACTTGCCATGGATTATGCTTTGCATAAATTCAGACATTATTTACTAGAAAACAAATTTGTTTTCTATGTCAACCACATGGCATTGTTGTACCTCATAAAAAAACGTCAATTGTCAAGCCAAATTGTGAGGTGGTTGTTATTTTCAAGATATGATTTTTCAGTGGTGTACAAACTAGTGCGTTTTCATTTAGTGGCGGACACTTTTTCGCGACTCCCTAATGTTACCCAAAATCCGGGGGTGCGTGACAAAACTACTAACATATCATTGTTTGTACTTCAACTAAAATGGTTATAGGAAGTGCATACATACATCTCTACCGAAAACATTCTAGAGGGATATTCCACAAAACAATGGAAGATAATTAATGTTGAAAACATTGCCTTTTACCATCATTAATGGAAAGTTATACAAATAAAAGCAAGATCTAATTTTGCATCAATGTGTGCATGATGATGAAATTTTGGTAATCCTATGAGAGATGCATGAAGGAATTGGTGGTAGACATTTTTTGGCACACATCACAACTCGAAAGGTGCTAGATGCCAACATTTGGTGGCCAACTTTGCATAGGCATGTGTAACAACATTGTTAATCTTATGATGCTTGCCAACAAACCAAAAATGTCGCAACCCTAACCTTGGGCTTGTGACCAAGGCAAGGGCTTGCAAGGGTGCGGGCCAAGAGGGAAGCTCGGGACTCACATCTCATGCTCTTGGGAATGTAGGAGAATGTGAAGGAATGAACCTTCACATTCCCAAATGAGCTCCCATTTTGGGAGTTGGAGTCATGATGGGCTCTCGAATCTTCAAAGAAAAATTGCAGGGGTCAAAACCCATTTTATTAAGAATTTTTTTATATCATTGGAAATTTCTTGGAACGTAGATGTTTGAAATGAGTTCGCATGACCCATTTGGACACTTAAAACACAAGTTATGGCCAAAAGAAAGGTCGGGAGTCAAATTGCCAATTTCCTTGCCTGCAGGTGGTGTGCGACATACCGTTGGAAAGATTTCAACAAGGGCTACAAATTTGCTTTAGACCTCATCTCAATCAGAGGTTTGCACCCAAAATTATGGGCCCCCCAAAGTTGCGGGAATCCCAACTTTGGGAATTTTGGGACTCCCCACTTGGGAGTCCTAGGACAAAATGACATTTGAATGCTAGTCCCGTGGTTAAGCACAAAGTATATTATAAAGGGGGAAGGTGGTGGCTTCCCCCAAGTCCGGGTTGTGGTGAGTCTTGTGAGTTCGTGTTTGCCCATGGCTCGTCCGTGCACCAAAGTGCTCCAACTACACACTAACCAACTTGTTGTTTGGTTTGTGCAAGTTCGTGTGAGTAATTGAAGTGCTTGTCATTCTTCCTAGTCCCCATCCCTTAACTCCAACATGCCCTCTACCCTCAAAGTGTTGCGAATTAAGGAGCGCAACCTAACTCTTTCTCCTTTCGCTATCTTCACCTTTGGACTCTTAGTTGAGTCCATCAAGGAGCTTGGGGGTGCGATAGGAAATCTTTTACATACACCAATAGTGAAGTTGATCACCATGCTCCTAGCTAAAACATTCATGAAATGGGGTTTGGACTTCATTGGCCCCATTAAATTCGTGAATCATTCACACGACAACAAATACATTTTGGTTACTACTGATTAGACAACAAAGTGGGTGGAGGAAAAGGTGTTTAGGATCAACATAGTTGTAGTCACAATTGAATTCATTTATGAATTCCATCTAACCAAGTTCAATTGCCTCCCACTTTGGTTAGTGACCAAGGTACCATTTTGGGTGAAAACATGATCAAGTAGACACAAGAAGTGGCTTTGAGTGATTGGAATCATATTTTTACACATAAATGCAAGAAAGTAGAGTTGAAACCTTTTCAACCATTATTAAACTATCATGGTGCACAATATTGAATTTATAGTATGTTGCATACAAAGTGTGGAAAACCTTTGTGTATTCAAAGTAGGTCAAAAGTATTTTTGAAATTGACTAGTGGAATTGTGCTTAAAAACACTTTTACATTAAAATTTTGATATATTATTACTTTTACCTTGGAAGTTGAAAGTGCATAAATAAATTTTAGATGGTCATTAACCAAGAAAGTAAAATAATTCAATATTTCATCTACTTGAGGCCTGATTTGTTTCTTTGGATAACTCAGAAAGTAAAAAAATATCTACTTGAAGTTTTTTTGAAATGTATTTAAATATACTTTAAACATGTGAATTTTTCAATAGCATTGACATAAGTTCAAAGAGTATGTTCATATTGATCATTAAACTAAATAATATTTTAAAATTTAATATGTTAAAGTTTGGTTTATGATTATTTTATATTTTTCTTAACAAGGATCACAAAATGTATACTTGATTGTGCTTTCACCCTTTTATCAATGAGGCCATCGAGATCCTTACCACTCATTTTTTGTTTCATACACTAGTTCTACAACTTACTACCTTCAAGGAAATAGTTAGGTCGAGTCTATCAATAAGGTTATCATGCTACTATTGACCAAGTTAATAAACAAAAATCACATGGATTGGGAGGAACATCTCCACACTATTTTGTTCACCTATAGAAGAGTTTCAAGGTGGGCACAAATCATATTCATTTTCAATTGGTGTATGGATTACATGCTTTAATGCTTATCGAATATTTGCTACCTATGACCAATTCTGTAATGTTTCAGGGTTCTGGCATGAAATGGGTACTTAGTACCCAACTATTTGAGTTAGAGACATTGGAAGAATCTCATACATTTCACTAAAGGAATTATGTCCCTACCACCCCACACATTTGCGACTTGTGTCCAAATCAACCATTTTTTCAACTATTGATGTGACTATCCTTTGGCACCATGGTAAAAACTACTCGTAGTCATAAAAACAACTAAAAAGTGGTTTGTAGGTGCATATGCAACTATGACTTGCAACTCATATCACTTTGGATGAAAGTGATGATGAAAAGTGGATGTATATCATCTATTTTTAGTGGCATTTCAAAATAGATGAAAATGTAAATGTTTTTGCAACTTGGGATGTGGTTCATAGGCCATTAAACACCACGTGGCATCTTATTCAACTTCAATTGCAACTATAAATCCTAGTTACAAATGTACATGAAGTTAAATGTAACAAAAATGAATTAACCAATGAAATTGTTGGATTTCGTGGTCTAATTGTTTTCCTTAATTTTCTTGAATGAACTAACCATTAAATGTGTTGCAAGGTTTGGGAGGTTTGTGAAACTTTGAAGGACCCATGGCAATGGTAAATATGGATGATTATTCAACATTAAATTTTATCATGTTGATATATCTTAGTGTTTTTTAATTAATTAATTAATTAGGTAGGCCAGGTAATAGGTAGTAAGTATTGGGTACTAATATATAAGTAGGATATATAGTAGGAAGTATGTACATGGGTTAAGTAATAAATAGTAGGGGTAATTAATATGCGATAACATTATTGTATAAATCAATCACTTAATTAGGTAGACTATGTAAATTAATTTAGCTATTAGGCTAGGTAGTAGGGTTAATTTATGATCCATTTATAAACCTTATATGTGAATAAATTATATATCATATATCAAAAATTAATTTTTTTGGGTACAATTATAATATATTATAAGAAAAAAATTATAACTTTAAAAATCAAATAGAGGTTTGAAATGTGAAAAATATATAATATATTTTTACATTTATTTTTTTAATCAAAATTTTATTTTGAAGCTTAATATATTATAAATGTAAAAGTAAGAAAATTATAGTTCCATAAAATCAATTAATTATATAAAATCAATTAATATTTCAAAATTAAAATCGAATTTTTAGATTAATGTTTATTAATATATAATTAATATAAGATTTTTTAAATTTTTATTTATTTATATCCATTTATAAATATTGTGTGTGAATAAATTATATATCACATCTATAAATTAAAATATATTATTAAAATTATAGCAAAATTGTATAATGTAATTTTTAGAATCAAATGAAAGTTTAAGATATAAAATATACAATTTTATTTGTTATTATATTATCCACAACGTTTTTTTTTTCCATTCATAAATCATGTGCTTGAATTAATTTTTTCCAAGGAATGATCATTGAAATGGTATTCAATAACAAAATTCAAGTATTATTTTTTTCAATTTATTTTACATTTTTTAAAGAAAAAATACATAGTTGTGTACATTATTGAAAAACATTAAAAATTAAACTTTAAGTCTTGTCATTTGGAAAATTTATCAATAAGATATCAAATATCAAAAATGATGTTTTGTGTAATGTTTTGAATCAAATAAAGTAAACAAAATGTAGATTGCCTTTTTATCACAAAAAATGAAGTGGTTTGGTGGTAAAATAATTGATCTTCATCCTTGGGATCCAAGGATCAATTCTCACAAATGACATGGGTTGTGGTCAATGGTGGTAAGTTGACGAAATATTTTTTATTTACATAGCCTACTAGGTAGGTGGATTAAGTGGCCTACCTAATAACCTTAAATTAAGCTTTTAGTTTAGCCTAGATAATGACATGTGTCAACAACTTATAAGTTGAAATTAATGAAATTATCAATGATATAATATACATATAAATATAGAAATAATAGTTTTATTTTTAGTATTTAAATAATATATATTTACAAATATTTAAAATTAATGTGACTACATTGTTTAAGCATGAAAGCAGTTGTAAAATGACAACACCACATAACCTAATTTGGTTGGATGAAATGTTCATGTAAGTCACATCTTCATGTGACTGCCATTATGACTTGGTGCCATGTATTGTCTTTTACGACTAAAATTTTATGCAACTTGTCTAAGGCGATTAGAGAAAATTGTAGTCACATGTGGCATTTATGATTAAATATAAATAAAAAAATACTAGTCGTTAATATGCCTAGTGATGACATTCTTCATTTTGCACATTAAAATTCTTTAAAATTCTTCATTTAGCACCTTGTCATAACATTCTTTTCCCGCGAATGTTTACCAAATTACACTGGTTGATCTATAAAATTCTTTAAAATTCTTGCTTCTTTGGGCTTCCATAACATTCTCGCACCAAGAATGTCATAATTATGTTAATATGCAAATTCCTTGTAGTGCTTGCAACAGAAACTAGAAGTAGGCAACAATGGAATCATGCATTATGGGCACATAATCATTACCGAACCAAGTCCTTCTCCCTTGGTGACCATGTGTTTTGGTTTCCAAAAGCATGCAAGGAACAAACAAGCAAGTTCAAACAACGTTGGTTTGGACCATATATACCTAATAATACAACATTTATAGTGATTATAGACAAATTTGATCCTAACCCCATCTTAGTCAACATCAACAAATCGAAGCCCTATCAATTCCAAGACACAATTGCTTCCAAAGGACTAGAATCAATAATCAAATGGGGGAGGGATATAACCAATACCGAAATAGGGTTCAATGTTCCAACACTAGAAAATGCACAAAATATAAACACAAAAATTTCATTTTTGGGGGATGGAACTGAAATCCAAGAGTCACAACTTGGAACCAAAAACCAAGATTAGGTAATTGGAACCGAAATTTAAAACCTACTAGCTCAAACAAAAAACTTAGAAGACTTAACTGGAATCGAAAATTGTACTATAGGGTTCGGAACCAAAAATCTAATGCCAACTGAGAATTTGTGTATTAGAATTAGAATTCCAAATTCAGAACGAACAACAAAGATTCTTGACTTAGGTCATTATGAAAATTAGTCGAAATTATTAAATTGAAGAATATTGGTCAAATTTTGGATTTGAAATATTCAGTAGTTGATTCCTATGTTACAGATACAGTTGTTAATGTCATCGATGAGGAATTGGTGGATGAAAGTAGAACATGTCTTTTGGCATCCATTGAATTTTTTTGTTTATTCATTGAAATGGTGTCTAACAAAAAAGAACGTGGAAAGAGCATCAACGAATTAATGTTGTGTTTTGGCAGCAATGCATTTTTGAAATCCAATGAAAAGGTACAATGTGTCACCCAAATCAATATCCAAGAATCGATATCGTGTTTCGCAAACAATGTAGTTATCTTTGGAAATAACTTGGTTGGCCCACCGAATATGAATGTGGGACCTTCTCTTTCATTTCACCCTTTGCATTTTCTTTTCTTTCATTCTTTTCGAGTCATTCTTAGACTCCAAAAAATCAATAGAACCATGATAAAGTTAGTTTTTGGAAAAATGAAAGGAGTGAACAAGGAAGAGGCATAAAGGCTCTCACAACAAGAGAGAGATAGGCAAAAAGTTATAAACCAGAAAGAGGAAGTGGAGGGAACTGAAATGGAAACAAAATCAAAAAATGAGAGAAAATGAAAGATAATGAGTCTATCTTGTGGAGGTAGGATTATGTTTAACCAAATGGACAAGTTCCAATGTTGGGTAGCTAGCAAAGATGTAGCATGGGCATGTACGATTGGGCTTTCCAGTTTGACATCCCTTGAGTTAACACCCATTCGGCATTTGGTCAAACAGTTTATGTAGTCAATAGTTCAATTAAATGTAAACATAATAGAATTTATGGTGTAGGGAGTTCTAGTAATCATTATTAAAAATCATGTTGTAGAGATGTTGTGTTTGCCACAAATCAAAATCACAAACCCACTTGCGATGCACTTTATAGAAGCAACGAACCTTTGCATTCAAATGGCTCCCCCGAACATATTTGTGCAGAAGGAAAGTAGGAGAGTTTCCAAGCTCAAGGGGAAGTATGCCATTCAACTCCCAATGCTAATTCAAGCGATTGGGCTCAAAGGGACTTGTGGAACGTATGCTAGTAAGAACTTCATACTTTTTGTGGCCCTTGGTGAATTCCAAAAACTGCTAAATTGGGCTCAAGTTGTTTTCAACAACTTGCATTCTAGGTTGTAGATTTGTCCGCAATAGTCAAACTAAAAAGAAAAAAAAAGGACCTTGGGAAGGAAACAAAATTTGGTGCAACCTAAGTCATCAATATCATCCTTCGACATTGGTTTTTGGCCAATTTGACATTTCAACTACTAGAATTCAAAAACAAGGATAAAGAGGAGGGTAGCTCTTCAACAAAGCCCAATCTTGATGTGAAGAGTAAAGGATCAACAACATCTTCTCAAGCTAAGCCAATTGACCTTGATAGTCCTCCCTAAACATAGTGGGAAGTTGGTCAATCAAATCAATAATCATTTTCTGATTTTGCACCAAAAAAAGACATATTGCCAATAATGGGTAGTTTATATATGGGATGTTGATGACAACAACCACTAGCCCCCTCACCTAGGAAGTGAACACTTGCAGACGCATCCTAGTCTCATGAACCAAGCCCGAAAAGGTAGGACAAGACAAGGAATTTAAGTCTAGACACACCACTAGAAACCTCACATGTGAGGCCTACCCTCACATTTTTTGATATTGTACCCTCTCACACCCAACTTTGTCCTAGAGGTTACATAATAGGTTGTAGGGTGAGGTTATTCCCATTGATGGTATACTGAAAATGGACATTCCTTTAGACTCCAGTTTCGGTGGGACCTAGGCAAGGTTTCCTCCTAGAGATGTAAAGGCCTCATTTTCGATGTACCTCTTTCACACCCTTGGTTCGGTTAGGATTAGACCTCAATTATAAAAGGAATATCTTCCTTAGTAATCTATTCTACAAGATTTGGAGGACCACATGTGTGTTTTTGGTACTTATGTGCAAATAATAAGGACATTATGGCATGCTTTTGAGGCAACTAGTATTGAAAAAAGTTGTATTGGAAAATGCTTTCAACACAAAGGTTAAGGTATTGCATTTGAAGAAAGAATTATGCCTAAACACAAGCTCAATAGGATGCTTTGATGATCCAAGCACTAGAGTCAACCAAGTCCAACTTTGCAAGTTTACAAAGTTGGTTGGACAAGTCTTTGGCCAAAAATGAAGAGTATCAAGTTCAACTCCCTACCCTTTAAGACAAGCTTACCATTATTCAAGTTGATCTAGAATGTTTCTAGGTTGAAAAGACAAAGTTGGAGGTTGAGTGTCAAAAAGTGGAGATGAATTGAAAATTGCTAGAACTTCTTGTTATAATGGATGCACATGAGTTCATAATTACAACAAAACGAGCTAAGTGTCTTGAGAAGGAGAATGTTGACTTAAATGCGAGACTACACTCCCAAGTAGACAATTTGAGGAAGTCTACCGAAACCATTGAATGCCTACAACTTAGTATTCAGTAGTTGTTTTGTCATGCTCCCATCACTTAGGAACAAATGTAGGACCTGAAGTAGCAAATTCGGTTGTTCACCCCGAAGGCCGAGGAGGCAATTTATTCATTCCATCAATGGCCAAGTTGGAGTGGATCATAACCGAAAACACATTCATGAAGGTAGAGCTCCTCATCTATCAATAGAAGGTCAAGAAAAATTGAGCTAACCAATGGGAGTTCTATAAGGCACAAATTATCAAAATTCTGAATGAAGCCTTCTCTAATTATTGAAAAGACAAGGAACTATTAAAATTTCAATTAGTTGCCTATGCCCAAGCCTTCCCAGATTTTGTTGTACCTCCTTTTGTTGCCCCCTCTCTAGCTAGGACACCATCCATAACTAGGTATGGGATAGGTTTAGGGTTTAAAGTAGTACTACTTGATCCTAAGGACATGATCCAAAGTGAAAGGGAGGATAATGTTAAGATTAAAAAGCTTTTTAGGCCAGTTTTGAGGAGTTGTAATTTTGTATCGAAAATCAAACTTTACCAATTTTGAGATACAAATCAATTTTATGTTTATACCAATTTTACATTTCTACTAGTTTTAGGTTAGAACTAATTTACATTACTACTAATTTTAGGTTAAAACTGACTTTACATTACTACCAATTTTAGGTCATTACCGATTTTAAATTATTACCAATTTTGAAAAGTTGTTTATGGATAGAATCAAAAAATCAATTGTTGCCTTTGACTTCAATTCCAAATTCTAGATGTAAGATAAGGTTGGATAACTTGGAGTTTAGGAGGATTTATAGGGATTTTTCATTTTTTCTAGGATCCCCACTGTTTTCTTACGAACTTGAAGTTTTTTCTTGGGGAAACTTGAAGGGTCTTTTTTCTAATCTTTGTTTTGGAGAGGACTATAATCTATTTTTTTCACTTTTGAAACTTTTTGAAGGGAGTGAGTTTTGGTTTTGCTCGGGTTTTTACTTTGCCAAATGTGTTGAAGTTGTTTTTCCTACTAACTTTGGAGATGTTGCAAAATTGTTTATTGTTGTTTACTTGTTTTCCTTAAAAGAAAGTGGCAAGCTATTTACTTAACTATTTTCCACTTGTTTTAAAGTGATTATTTGTCATTGAACACTAGTAAATTTGAGGTGTTCAAGTCTGTACTGATTTTCAAGCAAGTATTCAAAAACACCAAGGACCACACTAGGTGGGCCTAATAGCAACATTTGAATTGGTTCAATCCCAAAAAGCTTGTATTTGCACCATCAACCTCTAAGTCACATTCAATTTTAACCTTGTTGCTTTTGCATTTACATCATTTGTTTTTTCGACAAGAGGCCTATGGTTATAACTAGCACAATGTTTTGATTTGTTCCAATTGTAATTCCATTTATTTACAATTATAAGTAAACCTATTGTGAAAACTACTATTGCATGATTTGCACAAAGAACAACAAATAAAGTGAATAAGTATAATGAAAGCAAAGATTGTTGCAACCCTAATATGGGGTTGGCAACTAAATGTGAATGTAAAGGCCCACGAGGCCAAGAGAGTGTGTTTGATTTGGGAGTCATTGGGCTCCATCTCTTGCATTCACAAATGGGGGGGGAGTGCAAAAGATGGAGCCCAACTACTCCCAAGTGCATTCTCATTCTAGGAGTTGCACTTGCGTGGGGATTCTGAATGTTCAAAACCTTGGTTGAAAAGATAAACAAACATTAATTTGGGCCTTTAGGATACCATTGGAAAGGTTTTGAAGTGTAAATGCCTAAAGTGCCATCGTGGTGTTCATTTGAACCTAAAATGCATGAGTTATAATCAAAAGAAGGGTCATGAATCAAATTGGGAATTTGACTCCCGACCACAAATCCCTTTAGAACAAAGGTCAAGTGATCTCCGATTAGGTGTATGAAAGATCGCTATAAAGATCTTTTAAAGATTATAAAATATTTCCCTATTATGCTCCAAAATGGTTTCATTTAAGGAAGATATAAATGTCCAAAGTTTCTAAACAACAAGAGTCCCAATTTTGGGACTCTTGCTTTAGAGTCTTGAAAAAAAGTGCCATTTGAATGTAACCCCCATGTAGAGTCACAAAGTATACTATAAGGAGGGGAATGGTGCCTCTTCCCAAAGGTTGTAGGTCATGTAAAGCTTATGCTTAAGGTTGTCCCTATTAATTCTATTGCACCATTTGTGTTCAACTTACACTAACTACTCTTTTTCTTTTGTTGTGCAAGTTGATTTCATTTTGAACTTTTGCTTGTGACTGTATCCTAGTCCCATTCCAGAACTCTAGCACACCCTCCCACCCTAGAAGGGTTGCAAATTAGGTATTCCGACTACCTTCTATTTCATTGTTTCACTCTAGGACCCACACTTGGGTGTCTTAAGGAGTTTGGGGGTGCATCAATGATAGCCTTAGTTGATGATAGTTGATATGGGGTAGTAATCAAGTATGGAGCTTGCATTTGATGGTTCCATGGATGCATATTCTATCTTCTTCCTTGTTGTTTTTGCTTGAATGTCGATTATCTTCTAACCACATTGGAAAGTCTTATTGTCATTTTTGCCACATGTTGCTAAAAATGTTGTTGCCCAATTTGAATGGGCTTATATGTGAAAAGTTAGGTTGTTTGGGGAATAGGAATCACATATTATTAGTTGGCCCCTTAAATATCACTTAATGATTTTATCTAATAAAGAAATTTATAATAGGTAATTTTGGAAAATATAATGTTACTATTCCCAAAATTCCTACTTTACTTTTGGTTTGATATACATGGGCCATGGTAGACGTGAAATTTAATTCTTACAAAATATTTCACATTATTGTAACAATAGATTTGCACTTCACATGCACACATATTCTTGCCTTAATTGTCAACATACTTAACATTGCCATTCTTTAAAACACTAGATTCATGGTTATTTCATATAATCAAAATTTGCATTTAAAAATACATTTAAAAAAAAAACTCCAGAAACAAAATCACAATTCATTTCATCATATTTTGATACTACAAGTAATTTGCACAATAATATGAACATAAAACTCATTGTAGAAGTCTATGCTTATTTGTATTAGTGAAAACATGAATCAAATTACAACAAAATCCCATGTTTTCTTGAAAAAAATCCCAAAACAAAAATTAAAATATGTGGTATCTGAAAACATAATTTATGGTTTTCTATTCCAAGTACTTATAACTCTTCCTATTCTTCCCCAAACTTTATGTTTAATAATCCTCCTCTGGTTTTTATAACTTTCTCCTTTTGAATTGTCCCAAGTCACATCACCATGATAAAAAACAAGAATTCCAAATTCAAACTAACAAAGTTCCCTGATCATCCTTATCTTAAATGCCTTTTTCAACCAAAATCATGTACTCATCCTACCCCTTTAACATTATTCACTTTGTACTTTGGATTTTGTCCCCAAAATATTTGTAAAATGACAAAAATGAAATGAGAGTTCTATATCCTTTTAAAAATTTGTCTCCCCTACTATAGTTATATAATATCAACCTATATAGGAAGTAATGGTTTTATATCTATTTTTAGTTTTATAGTTTTGATCTTTTCCCCCCATTAATTTAATTTACAATTTTATAACTTCCAACTTTTCTTATTTTTGAATTCTATGTCGTTTTTTTCTTCCTAACCCCCTCCTTTAAGGTCATGTGGTTTCTCTAGTTGTACCCCCTCTTCCTAAGTCGCTCCACTTTTGAGGTCCTATGGTTCCTTAGTTTACACTTCTTCTTCCTATGGTGTTCCACTAAGCCTTGCTTCATTCTCCACATCCTGACCTAATATTTATATATTTGTTGGACTACCATAGATGAAATCTGAAAAATTCTTTTGATAAGCTTCTAACTTGTTCCTCAAAATCTTTTCATCAACTTTATGTTAAAACAAATTCTTTTCTATGTCCTTTGTAAAATATTCTTTTGCCACTTCCCACCATTTTTCAAATTCTGCCTTAGAATCCTTCATCTTGTTCTTTGTCCTCATCAAGGTATAGTATTGTAACATTTGTTCATAACATTATAGTTTTTTCTTAACACCAATTGGACCCAAATTATTCCTTTGTTCATGTGCCATCTCCAACTATGCTTGTAGGTGCTATAGATTCTTCGGATACTCCTTTTCTTTCCTCCATTAACTTTTTTTTTTCTTGCCTCTATTTTTTTTTCTAATCTCCTCAGATTGTAATAGAGACACATTTTTCAAATTTATTAATTCTAAATTTGTTAGAACATTTTCCTTCTTTTCCTTAATCAATGATTTCACCTGGCTATCCAAAGCATCATGTTGTTTCTTATGAAAAAACAATGCCTCTATTTATTTTCTTTCTGTGGTTTTCCAGATTTCAACCTTCTACTTGAAATCATGCAATTCTTCCTCTTGTGACTTTAGTTGTGATTTGCTACCCTTGAGCTCTTCATTCTCATCATGTAGTTTCTTAATGAACACTTTAATCTTTTGCTCAGCCTTTACCTTGCTTTTCTTCCAAATTTCCACATTATGTTTATACCCATGCTAGATGTTTCTATCCTTATCCAATTCCTTTTGTAACATTGCCTTCTCCTTCTCCCTTGCAACCAATCTATTCTTCAGAGTGTTTACCTCCAAAGTCAAATTCCATGTATTCAGACTCACAATTGCCATGGTCTGAAATGGTTTCATATCTTAGACGATTTTGGTAAGGTCAACTACCTTATTTATTTTCATTATTTTTACAGTTACCTCTTCCATAGACTTTGGTGTACTTGTTTATGTTGTAGAATTTTCAAATCCTTCTACAAATGATCCCAACTCTTCCACCATTCTCCTCTCCAATTCAAATTCAAATGGGAATCCCTTTGTAGATTTTAGTCTACTAGGTGGTACTTGTAGTTGTACTGGTTTAAACTATTCAAAAGCAGGTTGTGTCACCACTCTCTCCATCTACAATTCAGTAGCCTATAGACCTTCGTATGTCTATTATTATTGTTGTTACAAATGTTGTTCCAAATGCTGCAAATGTTGTGGACTTATAATGGTCTCCATCCAATCTTCATATACATTTGCATCAAAGTGCAAATGTTCTTCACCCTTTGGAAACCTTGTGTCATGTTCCTTTTTAATTTCTTGGTTCTGCTCCCTCAACTGTCTCTCTTGTGGAGATGTTGTTTATGGTACTTCTTGCCTTTGCTCCTTTAGATGTGTCTCCTGTGGAGTTGTCATTTGTGGTATCTCTACAATTTGTTTAACTTCATGTACCAATGTTGGCACAACCTTTACCACAATTGGCATTGCAAATGGTTCCACTCTGCCCCTCATCTATCGCAACCCTAGCTTTAGGCTCGCGACCAAGGCAAAGGGGTTGCAAGGGTGCGAGCCAAGAGGAAGCCTGGGAGTCACATCAGAGACTCCCGGGAGTGTAGGAGAGTGTGAGGGAGTGAGCCTTCACACTCCCAAGACAACTCCCAAGTTGGGAGAGGGAGTCCCGGTGGACTCCCGAAACTTCAGAGAGCGATT
>Ga0209208_10000363_pt1 | contig 57101 bp, 43 predicted proteins | sample S1TSphfallax_3_FD_187694 | JGI IMG/M metagenome (GOLD analysis project Ga0209208, IMG submission 187694) | Host-associated microbial communities from peat moss isolated from Minnesota, USA - S1T2_Fd - Sphagnum fallax MG (SPAdes) (version 2) | ecosystem: Host-associated > Plants > Peat moss >... | reverse complement strand
CTTAAATCTTCTTTGATATTGTTAATTATCATTTCGTAGCCATGAGTCCTCTTCGTGTAAGGTCTTTACCTGATTTTTTTGTTGATTGTTTGCTTTTGTTTTTTCTTTGGGTTGTGTGTACTTGTGTTTTCATTTGCCTTGTACTTTTGATGGATGGGTTCCCATCCTTGATTTTTATTTACAGGGCTTTTCTTAGAACCCTTCAAAGTAAATATGTGACCTAAGAGATGGGGAAGGAAGTTTCCATCTCTGCTTCCTCTTCCTCAACTGTTTTCAGTATGACAACTTCCAACGTCCCTTCATAAACAGTTAGCCTCTGAACGGTTCTTGTAAAGTGAATTTTGTGGGGGTTCTTCTTTTCAAAAGAAGTGAGACAGCACAAACAGTGCCCCTCCTATGTACTATATTACACATGTGTGGGAAAAGAGTGCTAGCCTAGTTGTTGGCAGATATCCTCAAGGAACTTGCCATGGCAGGAGCTAGAGCTAGGTTGAATCATTTTGAGCCCATGAAAACCAATTCTCACCCAAAAATCAAAGACTTTACCAACAAGTTGTAAAATATTGACCTAATATTTTTCTCTATTGTACTTGGAAGGTACTTAGGCTGGTGGGAGTTGCCTTATGAATTTGTCATATTCTCCAAAGCATGTGACTTCCAAAAATTAGGTTAGTAGTGTTTTATGCAGGGGAAGAAGGGGCAGTGTGAGAGGGTGTTTCTTAAGTTGTTGGGTAGTAAGGTTCCCTAAAACCAACCAATGCCCTTTGGCTCAGCCCGTCCCCCATACTTACTTACATAATGGCTGTCAAGTGCATTACATACTTATCTACCTACATAGTAACCACTTACATTCCTTAACATTAATGGTGCATTCACACTTGCTGTTAAGTCAGTGTTAAATGAAAATCTAGGTAGCATCCTAGGTGACATGCAATGTTAAATAGGTGATAGCTTAATGTTAAGTGAATGTTAGCTTAACATAAAATTTTCATGGTAGGTTAAGCAAGATTAAGTCCTAAATGACTAGCATGATGTTATAGGACTTAACACTAGAGTTCCTAATACCAAGTGTGAAATACATCTTTATTTATGATACTTATCCCATTTATACGTAAGGTAGTTGTTACCTTGGTATTGTGAGGGGGAAGCACGAGGGTTTACATAGTAGGTTACCAAGGTGGACCCTTAGTAACTCAGATGTGATTTATCCATAATCGACCAAGTCATCACTTGGTTCCAATAGGTGTTGGGTCACACAATCCAAACATGTCTTTCAAGACATCAGAGTTGAAAGTTCCCAAAATGTAAATCTGACACCACCATATTTTCCTACTCTCAAATCCATCAAAATGTGTTTTGGAACCGTTTGTGAACAGAGTTAATCTTCATGTGATGTAAATTTTTGCATCCCAATGAATTCTAGTTTTGCCCAATCATTCATTCATTAATTCATTCATTCAAAAGCCAAAAAAATTCAGAATGCATCCATCACAAAATATTGTCAAATTCAAATAGCACATACCATCACATTTTCCTACACTCATGAAATGGGAATCAAAATAAATAAATTTTGATTTGAACCATTTTTTCAATAGAAAATACCCAGCCTTCAAATGATGTATTTTGATCCAACAATCCTAAATTTTGATCCATCATGATTCATTCAATTGAAAGGCAAACATGATATTCATCCATCATTCATTTGAGAAGGCAAAATGAATTCTTGGAAACCCATCACATGAAAGACAAACTTTCATGTCAGCCCTGTCACATGACATTGTCAAATTCAAAAGCTGCTCACATGTTGCTCCTTCCAAAGCTTTGACTGAGCTTGTGTAATGCAAGCTTCTTCTTGTTATGATAGGTAGGTAAGTAAGATAGATGATAAGTAAGCAAGTAAGTAGGATATTATTACGGGACTAGTTAATTTCATAGGTAAGTAAATAAGTAGGAGGATTGGTAGCAACTACTAGATTAAGTGGATGCATGTAGATGGTTAGTGGGTTGGTAAAGGCTATGTGTTGTTAGTAGGTAGGTAGTAAAAACAGAAAACAAGCCTAGGGTAGGATTATAGGTGGCCACTTACCTGTGTAGGTTGATAGGTAGGTAGGTAGGATATTATTATGTGGCTAATTAATTTCTTAGGTTGGTAACTAGGTAGGATGATAGGTAGCAACTACTTGATTAAGTGGATGCATGCAGATGGTTAGCAGGTCGGGAAGGGCTATGTCTTGTTTGTAGGTAGGTAGTAAAAACAGAAAACGAGCCTAGGGTAGGATTATAGGTGGTCACTTACCTGCATTGGTTGATAGGTAGGTAAGTATGATATTATTAGGTGGGTAATTAACTTTGTAGGTTGGTAAGTAGGTAGGTTGATAGGTAGCAACTACTAGATTAAGTGGATGCATGTAGATGGTTAGCAGTTGGGGAAGGGCTATGTCTTGTTAGTAAGTAGGTAGTAAAAACAAAAATTGACCTTAGGGTAGGATAAATAGGTGGTCACTATCCTGTGTGGGTAGGTTAGTAGGTAGGTAGGTAGGTAGGTAGGTAGGTAGGATAATAGGTGGCTAGGTCTAGAGTTTTTGCTATAAAACCTTACTCAAGACAGAGTCCATTGACAAAGAGACTGCAAGTCCATTGCTGTAGTCCATTGCTGCATGATCAGTACGTTTTACGCCTTACTATCACACTCTGAAGTTCCGACCATTTTGAAGATTTCTGGGTCTCATTCTTTTAGATGGCAACAAAGCTGTAATTCATGGGTTGTTCTTTCAGACAGTGTTTCTGGAGGTTTGATGGGGTTGGGTGATTGTGATCTTGCTGCTGATCAATCGGGCCATACAGACAGAACTGGAAGATATAGATCTATTTCTCATGATCTTCAGTTAAGATGCATTTTGCAGTACTTGGGTGTCAGCAGCTCACAAATGACCAGGAATTGTGTTTTTCTTTTCCAAGACTGCATGTCTGATGCTAAATTCCTGATTGACTGCTGATCATCGAGTCATCTGATTTTTTGGCTGCAGCTGAACAAGAATTTAAGCAAATCATAGAGACCATCGATCCATCCATTACCTTTCTCAAATTCACACCTGGCACCACCAATCACAGTTACAAGGTATATCTCAGAAATACCTAACTAGCTCCAGCAGCTCCATGTGTGTGATCACATATGTGTCCAGTATTTGATCACCCTGGTATCATCAAGCTGGTTCGACATTAAGGTGCCTAATACCATAATGTGATGGATGGGCATCTTCCATAGAAGTGCATGCACTGAGATAAGAAGTTTTAGATCCAATAAGGGAAGTTTTTTAGTTTGAAGTTTGAACCTGCTGTAAAGGGCAGAGTCATTTTGCTATGAGCTGCTTGCTACGTGGATTGTTATCTTGGATTGGGTTGGTGGTAAGGGACAATTTGCAGCCAGCAGATTCCTGAAGTCTTGAGCTCCAAGTTGGAGTATTGCCCAGCTCTTTTTGATGGCACAACCATGTGATCAATTTTTACATACTCAAATCATGGATCCATGAAAGCGAGCATTTATTGTCCAAGCTTTGCACATTGCAACAGACACTGCTTGTGGATACTTTTGGCCTTGTCCATTCCAGAATCTCATTTGTATATTTATCCACATTTACAAATTTCTCAAAGATAACAACTTAATCAGCTTCTATGGTGATGTAAAAATCAAATCCTGAAAAAGAAAAAGAAAAAACATTAAACCCCATGCTACCATTGACAAGCACAGGGTTTGGATGAGCAAATAGAGCGTGTGGCAATCAGTGTTGTTGACAAGCCTGTTTGGTTCACAGAGAAACTTTATCCTGTTGGCAAAGTAAGTAAAATACTTAATCTGCATTTCATTGCTTCTGGGTGTTCTACTACGAAGAAATTTGAAGTAATTTCCAATTTCCAATGATCAGCACAATTTGAACTTTGTGAAAACTCTTGGCCTGATTTTCATACTTCTGCTATCTATTGGAGAGGATAGGTTCCTGTACTGGAGCATAATGGCAAAGTGAAGGGGGAAAACTTGGACTTGCTTGAGTACCTCGACCAAGAATTCAGAGGGCCAACCATCAGACCGACTGCGTGTCTGTCTACTAACTCTTGCTTTAAAGTTTGCGTATCCCTAGAGATTTACTTCTTTGTCATCCTGGAATGCTAAAAAGAATGCCATCATCCTTGATAATACATCTTAAAATATGTCCTAACAAGAATGTCATCAACCTTGATAATACTTCTTCAAATATGTGCTACCAAGAATGTCATCAATCTTGATGTCATTACATCTTGGGATATGTGAAAGACTCATGATGGGTAGATCACATTATTCACAAAATGCTTTGTATATGAAGTTGCAGTTTCATAAACCATGACTCCTCCCCAGATGATGAAAGTGCCACGAGCAAGTGACAAAAAAGAAGGCAACTTAGCAAATGAAAAACACATTTTGTATGATTGAAAATGCACAAGAATTATAGTCATGTATTATTATAGATAGTGTGGCTGCTTGGATGATAACAGGACAAGGACAAGAAAGAGGCAGCTACAGAACTATTGAAGTACGATCTTACCTTCTTAGAAGCTTGGTGTGAAGGAATCAACTACTATGATGCTACCACAGCTGATATAGACCATGCTGTAGGTAGGCACTCTGTCCATTCTCCTCCTATTATCCTTGTTTTGCAGTTTTTCTTCATTTGTTTGAAACTAGAGTCAAATTTTGCTAAGAATTTGGGAGCACATTGTTATGATGTCATGTTTCAAAACTTGAAGGTTGTCTCTTACTGACAATTGAAGCTTTCAGAAAGAGCATGAAAGAAAGGAGTTGGTCCTCTTTGTCCAAATGTGCTGCTTTCTCTTCTCATTATTTCTGCCCCATATATTGTGTCCAGTGCTTGATTGGAGAATGCACTTGGGAGATTTGCCAATGAAGGACCGTTCTTCTTTGGACAATTTAGCTTGGTGAGGATTGGATTGCAGGGTTTTCTTTTTTTCTTTCATCTTTCAGTGAGTCTTTTTGCATAAATCTTTTGCAAATCATTTAATGCTAGAAAATTGCTTGCATGAAAAGATTTTCTGGAAAAAAGATTACTGTTGATCTTCAGGTAGTTTGTATATGAATATGTGCTTGTTTTGTGTGGCAGGTTGACATGGCATATGCCCCTTTCATTGAAAGATTTCAGCGTACCTTTTCCGGATTTTCTGGTGTGAAGTTTGATATCACAGCCAGTTGAACAAACCTTGCAAAGTGGATCAAGGTGACTTTTCATTCATCCCCTTTTTGCTTTGGCCAACCAAGTTTTGTGCAAATGAGACTTACAAAACTGCTGTCAATGCTACCAAACTAATCTTTACACTATACAGCTGCTTCCCTCTTCTTTTGACTGGTTATATCGGGATCTGTATATAATGAGCAAAAACCAATGTGGACTTGTAAAGAGGCTATCAATTCTTGGATGCATATACCAGAACCAACCTTGAGCATGGATTGGTTGATAAATTCAAGAACCTGTTGGCGAGTAATTTCCTGCCTTTGTGAAATCGAGAGACTCTTTATACACAAAGTCTTTATTTACAATATGGAAAGGAATATGTAAGAAGATGAGCAATAATTATGGCTTGGGCCTTTACCAACTGGCTGCTGTTGGAACTCTGCATCTTCATGACTGCTTCCATTCACTCTGTTATTGAAGTCTCCATACTATTCATCTAGCCATTGGTACTCCACATTTTTATGACTGCTTCCATTGAGTACTTGATATTGAAATCTCCACATAATAAACCAACACAACAAAATTTAGTTTAGTTCATGCAAGAAGTAAGATGGAAACTCACCTTCGCCAAAAACTGTGAGAGATACACCAATGGTACCCTAGTGTGAAAATGAATTTCACATCTGTTCCAGGGACTGATGTTGCTCGGAATCCTGGGATCAAATCCTTTTGTAACAAGGGTGCCTGTGCCTGCAGAGGAAGCATTACTTCGCGCCCATATCTAAATAGAGCAAAACTGGTGCAACGCTGCCTCTGGATATAAAGCAATGGTTCAGGATATGTGTTGACAGTCAAATGTGAGGAGGGTTGTAGTAGAAATTCCTCACCTTATATGGAGGTCAACTGGCTTATACTACCAAGATTAGGCAGACAAAGAAACTAGGAAAACTGCATCCAGAAGGCTTATATATGAGCATGGAGAATGCAGGAATTATATGTGAAAAAGAACAATGAGGGAATTTTGAGATTATTTACAAGAGAAGAATGTGAATATGAATGATCACTATACTTTAGAGGGATCTATAAACCTCACATGCATATGACTGAACTTTGAGACTGGAATCAGATTAATAGGAAGGTGTCAGTTTCTACATCAGCAGATTGCATCAATAAAACTGATTAAATTCATACCATTATGGCTTTCTCATAGGTGTTTCTAAAGTGTTGGATAGAGGCTGCTCACTCATAGACTCCTGTACATGATGAAACCAGCAATGTGAAGGCAGAGATCAGCTTCTTCGAATAGGGCCCCACTGTGAAGCCTAGTTGTTGACCTTCAAAAGTCAGGTACATCCACCTGCAACAACTACCCACAATTTGACCACTAGAGTAATGCAGACCTGCACATCACTAACCATGATTCCTAGCTGTCTGCCAACCTGACACAACATCAAGCTGAAACTAACCTGGGTCAGAACCCAAGTCCTGCATACCCATCCCTGGAATTGGATAGTGTCTTGGAAATGCTGGAAGGCCCCAACAATTGAGCTCCTTGCAACCAGAAATCTACAAAAACTAATGCCCAGCGTAACAGCCAGACAATCCACCAGACATGCATCATCTCACTCATGGTTCAGATCCTGAAACACCTAGACAGCCTTAAGAAATTCCCATCACATGCACCATAAAAATTTCATGCAGCAGGCCATTATTCTGCAGACATTCTGTGAAGGTGAATAAGAATGCACTTATGGGAATGGAATCTCTTTGGAATTTGATGCCCTTGGGATTCAAGGCATCCAAATAGAATTGTACAAAAGTAAAGCAAAGAGTAGGTACATATTACAATACAAAGCATTGAATGAAGACAATGGAACACTGCAGGGAACTCGCAAATTATATGACTGTTCATAGAGAGGTGAAAAACCCATTAGAAACACAGCCACTAGCCATGCCATGCTCTGTTGCTCATGATCAGCAACAGTTTCTTGTGCATACATTGAGCCCAGTGTGCAGATTTCGGAAATCACTATCTGGTCCAAGAATGCCATGAATGGGTCCCTGCTTGAGCCCTCAGTGGCATAGGATCTTTCAATCTGTACTGCACCTTAGTTTGTGGATAGGTTCATCTCAACTGATATAAACAAAGTGGCAACAAAATCCCCAGCACCTCCAGCTTGTCTGCAGGAGGTGGGCATGTTGTAAATGGAATTTTTTTTGCCATTGCCACCAAACTGGAAAGCTTCACAGTTGACAACCTCTTTGTTACTCTTCTCCAAATCTTTTGGTTAGTGAGTCCATCTCCAGAAGACTATCACAATGATAATGGTGACAAGCATCCCAACATACGCCACCCATTTGTCCATGAGCTGCCGCCTCTCAATCACTCTCATCACTGAATTCCCCAGCCCCACAGTATTCAATACATCATAGGCTTTGCGCTGAGCTTGCTTGAGTCGATCCCGTTGGATGGCATACTGGGCAAGCACAGCAGTTCCAGTTGAAAAAGCATCATCCAGCAAGCGGGAAGAGTTGCGTACAGATTGCATGGATTGAGCTTCCTCGTCATACACCTGTAAGACCTGAGCTCCATCTCCTCTTGTTCTCTTGAAGAGTTCAGCTCGTTCCTGAGCCTCCATTTGCCGACGACGCTGGCGACCCTGATACTTCTCCAGCCCTGCTTTCAAAGCCTCCACTTCCTCTGCCACTTGCTCCACCTTGCGCTTCCACAGATCACGAGGCCCTTTAGGTATGATCTGCCTCCACAAGCGATCCATTTCTGTGCTCCATACTTGCAGCTGCCCTAGCTCGTTTTTCACTCGCTGTGCAAGGTCTGGCGCCACAACAAGGGGCCCTTCCTGCCCCACTCCCACTCCGCCTCTGAAGCTAGGACTCGGCTGCTGCTGCTGCTGCCCTGACGACTCCAAACGCTCCAACCTTTCCAGTCCATCACGCACCTGCAACAATGTATGGCGAGCCTGAGCGTACACATCAGATAACGTGGCTGCCATATCTCTGCTGCTGCTGCTGAGTCAAGATGCTGTGAAACTTGGTTTCTCAAAGAAGAAACATGCTCTTCTTCCCTCCGTGGTTTGTTTGTACACAGAAATCACGATTCGACTCTGATCCTTCCTGAGGCTGCTGGAGTCAAAGAAAAGAAGCACAACATCACCCCGGGAACTACCCAAAGGTCAGAAGACAGCAACCGGAGAACATCAGAGAATCATACGGTACTGCTCAAGAACCTCAAGAAACCCTCTGCACTCAGTTTCTGATGCAATGCAAGAAAATCTTGGATCCAGACACGGAAAGAAGACAGACATCACCACCAGGACGCAGATCCTCCCGCTCCTTCGGCAGCAACGAGCAGCAAACCCTGAAAGACAAAATCCGGACGGCAGAGTGCCCTCGCTTCATGAAGATCCAAAAGCTGCGGCCTGATTGCAGCAAAATGCTCGAGATCGAGATCGAAATTGAGAGGGATATCAGACAGACAGGCAGACAAGACAACATATTGAGAGATGAAAAGGAGTGGCGGATACGGAAAGCGCACCGAGTTCAAGATCCCCTGCAGCGGCTTGAAAAGCTCGCAGCGCTCGTCGCCATGATGGATCAGTGGAGCAGTAAGATGCCTATTGAGACGGCAAAAGAGAGAAATGCAGGATCACGACACCAGAAATGACAACGGTGATCACAGATCTACATGCGCGGTTATAGCAATGGACGAGACTTTGTGCTCCATAGCTCCTCCGGTGGTGGTTTGCTTTCTTCCAAGCTCCTTCATCATCTTCCACCTGCTGTCTTGCAGCCTTTTCCACTTAACCTTCTAACAGCACAAAAAGAGGGGGTTCCACTGACAAATGACATTATTGTGTGCACACTGTGTATAATTTGCAGATGTGTTCAAATGCAACGAAAATGCAAAACTATGACAAACAAAACTTCACAAACAAATTGCAATGATTTGAATAACTGAAAGACTCCTGGGTCTGCACAGAGTCGACAATCTTGTTACAAATGCCACACTTTGCACTCTGCTCAAACAATGAGAAGAAGATTATCCTGCTGAGCATGTGGAAAAGGATGTCACCATTCCTGACACAAACAAGAGAGCCAAAAAAGATGATGAAGACAAACATAATATGATGACACACAGCAAGACAGCCAACAGATGGTGTAGACAAACATATATTGAGAACAAAGATGCAGACAGACTCATGTACTGGCGATGACACTGAGACAGCAAAAGATGCAAAACAAACATGTGCAATCATGAACCGCATGACACAGATGCAGCCAGACTTGTGTACTGGTGGCAACTCGGAGGGTGGAAGATGCAAATTTTTCAATTGCACCACCTGCCAACAGGTGAGTTCTGGATGAGTTGGAACCTCCACAGTGACAGACACACAATTGAGCACACTTTCTCCTCGTTTCAAACAAAGTTTGTCATTTCAACAAACAGATTTGTCTGTAGTTGCACAGTAAAATATAAAACAGTTGCTACATGAGCTTATTTTCATTACACTCAAGTTCTCAAATTATGCCTCAACACTTCCATTCCAAAATCTTAGCAAAATCCTCCCATTTGGAATAATTGCTAGCACCTGCAAGTGTTGAGAATCAAGGCTAACTCTCTCTCTCCCCTCCTTCAAGAGGTTCTAAACCCTAAAAATCTGCAGCATAATAATTTTCTCACTGCTGCTTGGCTTTCTGATCAGCTTCCAAGGCTTGGTCTGTGAGTTCCTGCAGAAACTCGAGCGTCTTTGTGTATGCAGGATCAGATCTACTCAGTGGTTTGCATGAGTTGATATGGTCTGTGCCTGCAAGGACCTGCCATTTTTATGAACCCACCCCAGCACCCACACAAGTTTTACAAGACCTCTTCAGAAAAAAGGCCTCTGTCTGTCTGTCTGCCTGTCTGTCTGTCTGCAGCATAGCCACACTCTTTAACAGTTGTGACATCAACATAAACCCAATAGGAACTGGCAAACAAAAACCAACAATGGGTGAGAGGTAGATGTACCACTAGCTCGCCAAAGCCTGGATATGCAGACTCAATGGGGACAACTTCTAACCGAAGAGCATACCCTCCATAGCCCTCCACTAGCGGGGTCACAGTACTCTGCAAAACATGAGTCCAGAGTAGTGCAAATGTCCTTCACAGTTAGTTCCAGCATGAAGAGCAAGGCTAAGAATGGATCAATTGGTTCAAATTGTGAACACTGATAAATATTGTAAGGAGTGAAAAACCAAAGCCAACCAAAAGCAACATTCTTCACCACTACCTTCTACCTGGATAGTAAGACCTAATCACAGAAGGAAATTTGCATCACAGAAAAAGGGGTTTTGGCAGCAAAGTGCAAACTAACAAGCTTGAAGACAAGTTCTATACTGATCTAGCGTAACAAAGGGGATGTGACAACACATTCAGATTTGCTCAAGCTAACAGAAAGTGCACACCTCACTGAAGCTGAGTATCTTCAAGTGACCCTTGCTGTGAAGTAGGCTGATAGTACGATTTAGCTGTTCAAGTCTGGGTGACCCACTCCTCAACTCTCCTACCTGCATTGTCATTCATTGCACCTCAAATGGAGTTCATTGTTATCGAATATCCAGACAAAGTTTTCAACTTGGAAACTCTGAAAATAAACTGCAGAAAACTCAAAAGGATCTATGTTGGGAAATGGATCCAAAAGTCAAAAAATACTCACCGTAGGGGCAGGTCGCAGTACATAACCAATCCCCCAAGGCATGTCGGCAAGCTTGCTACCAAAATGTGGGGTACTATAAAATACCTGTGAGGTAGCACACAAACTACATCAGCAGGCCTCCCAGCAATGAAAATCCCAGCTACCAGATTCTGAAGTTGCTCAAAAATTGATGTGGAAAGTATATAAGAGTCATTCATCACTACCATTTGCAAGACAGTCAATCTCTACATCTGCTGATGAACAATCTCTCAACCAAGAATCATTCACATTTCAGATTACACAGAAAGTGATAATAAAGACAGTCAGTGCAAGAGAAACAATGCTAGCAATATTCAATCTAGATTGACATCATCAAAGGAACAACTGATCCAAGTTCAAGGAGAGGCAGAAAAAGAGGACGCTGAAGCCACACAATGCCTGAAGTTTGGTCAACAAGATGGGCACATTTTGCATCTTGTCCTGCTTGTAACAGCATTTGCTTCACTACCAGCCCTCCCATGCTGCAACCAAAAAATCCATCCCAAAAACCCCAGCAACCATTGTCTTAGACTCGACTGCAACTTCATTATACTCAGGCATTAAGCACTGCAAATGCCTGAAAGACTAACCTGTGTGTGACAAAAACAACAGGCCGCTCTCCAACACCTGCAGCGATCAATTTATCCAGTAATATTGAGCTCACTTCCTGTATGCAGCCATGCCCCACACTCCACCATCTTACAGCCTGTTTCCATTCTTCCTTCATTTCTGAATGTATAAGAAGTCACAATACCTTGCTAAGACATCAGATTCATAGGACAAACATGCAAGTACACATATAGTTATTTAATCTGAACAGGAGTAGATTTCCAACAGGCTATACAATGATAATATCAGGTAAAAAATTGATTGCATAATTATCTGCAGGAGTATACCTGTAGTGGAAGGGTAGGACCATACCATTGTGAAAAGTTTGTCTGCAAACGAAGCAGGTGATAAGGTTGGAAAGAATGCAATGTGGCATCAACAACACAATGCACACCATGCTTTCATGCTACTTCCAATAGAAAGGAGGGTTATTGCACCAAAAGAAACATTATAACCAAATGTAGCAACAAAATACCACAGATATCTGCAGAGAAATCTCAGTGATAGGTAGCAGTGCTCACCTTATATTTTACAGTGAGTAGGCGGGACCGAGGAAGGTCAGCAGCCAGCCATTCTTCAGGCCAACATGTGCCCTTCTTACCAGCATCTACATCAATCTTCTCCACCAACCCACTTGCTGTTGATGTCTTACTATCCTCAGCTATTCGCCATGTCCTATATGGTCCACCTCTCAAGCCATGAACAAATACCACATCCATGACTGGTCTTTCATCATCATCCTGTAAGCCAAAAGCTCCAAAACTGTCAGATCAATTCAAAAAACAGCTAGAGCCACAGCAGGGTTTTGAAGAGGGGTTCTGGCGCACCATCTCTGCAGCAGCTGACTCACTTGGGAACCCAGCATAGAGACCTTTTGATATCAGCTCTTCATGACCTGACCTAATATCTCGCCCACATTTCCAGTACCGAGCCCCTGGATTCATGATCAAGATAGTGTCTTCGTAACGAGGCCAGATTTCCAATTCACTGTGCCATTCTGCATCTTGTTTCAGCAGTCCTTTACCTCCCAGAGCTTGCACCATTCCTTGTGCTTCACAGAGATGCAGCAGTACAGAACGTGCATAACTCCGCAATTTTATGTCCTTGCCATAGTTGCCTTCAGCACAAGCCTCCAGCCAGTCACACCATGCAGAGTCACTTCCCAGTGCAAGAGCTGCTGAGGGTTGCAATGAGAGAATAGAAAGAAACCGCATCGCATGTTTCCTGATATGGGCAATGATGGCCTCATTTGAGTTGGACAACAATTTGGCCTTCCCTGGGGTGCGCACATCTTGCATTCCTGCATTGCTTGCTTGGGGGGAAGCATGGTTCTCAGATGCCTCAGCAGCAACCCACTCACCAAAGTCATCACAGAGCAAGATACGTCTCAGCAAAAATAGCCCTCCTGCATCTACCAGTCGTTGCCTACCCACCTGGGAAGAAGACTCAAGAGTCACATAAAGCTTCAACATCAAAACAGTTGTGCAGCAACTCTCAGCATTTGTAACAAATTACTAAGTGGAAGACAGCCAATGCATGAATCTGTGTAGGGAAAAATCTGACCGGATCCTCAGCTGTCAATTCTGTCAGTGCTTTCACAGCCTTCAACGTCACCAAAGCAGCCTCTCCAGCTGTGACTTTTGGCAACTCCTTGCTACCAGATGCAGGTATTATATCAGTGGCCCCAAAAAAGCCCAGCAGATCCACCATTGGTAATTGTGCTGCACTTTCTGCAACAGCTTGCAGTGATTTTTTTGTTGCCACTGTGCCCTCTAAAGCAACAACTTTTGCAAGTTGTGAAGCTGCATCAGTTGCCATCTGAAGTCGTTCATTCTGTCAATAACACCCAGTCCAAGCCTTCAACATATGCTTTCCTTCTTCATTGCTTCTGGTTCCAACTAACCTACCTGGACAGGAAGAAACTGCTGAATTTTACATCCATAATTCTGAAACATCCTGACAATAGCCTCTAGAGATGAAAAATAGATATATCTAACAACACTGTATGCATACAAACTAACCTGAACCATGCTTCTTGCTTTTTGATTCCCTGTCTTGACCACATTACGGTCACTGACAACATCCATAAGAAGCATTGCAAGCCATGCTTGGGAAATTGGAATTCCCCCTCGATCCAAACTGTTCACCACCCGCATCAATATGCGGCATCCACAATCTCTTGTCACACTTTCAGAGTTCTGGCTACACACCCAGCGCAGAAGAATTGGTGACCATTTGTGGCTCTCCTGAGCTGATAGCCCTGCCCCAGATGCTGTAAATACATCAAGGATCTGTGCAAGTGCTCCCTGAATGCGGGCATGTGCTTCAGTCTCCTTTGCAATCCTTCGTAGCACTGGTAGTCCCTCCTGTTTGACCAAATTTTTTGCACCTGGCCATGGAAAGGCAGGGGTTGTTGTGTCATCTGACTGGAGGCAATCAATACAATGCACTGCTACTTGAAATGCAAAACTTGCTCATGGATGTATGCTCAAGGTCCACACACTTAGTTTCAGATCTCAAGCCTTGGACACTATCTAGAAGTTTTGGAAAGGAACCGTGACAAGAAGCATCCAAACCTTGACTGCATGATACACAGGCTGTCAGAGCAGTAAGAGCTGAGAGGGTGAGCTGTGGGTCCTGTGCACTCCCAGCCTGAGATGCTGTTGCCAGTAGGGCAGTGCTCCACTTAGCTGCCACCTCATTAATTTGCTGGTCTGCATTCTGCAACAGAAAATTGATCACCATTGTTGCATGCCACCTCACTGTACGTTCAGGTTCACGCACAGCACCCAGTAAGGCCTCCCCATTCTTGTCAATATGTGCAATTGTTGACCGGTTGGCACTTGATGCCTGAGCCCATGTGGCAAGTGCCCAGGCTGCTAATGTCACTGCAACATATCTTCCAGGAAGATCATCCCATAAACCAATACTACTACTGGAACTTTCACTGAACCTTCTTCCCCTCATCCCTCCAGAGCCATCTCCACCTTCTACCCTCAGTGGACTCTTGCTTGCTACAGAACCTGAAGTGACACTTGTAGCCAAACTGCTGGCAACAGTGTCTTCCCAGAACCATGATCCTCTGGAAGCCTGTCCCAACTTGCTTCTCAACTCTGAGAATGACAATGCTGGAGAATTTCTTGGGTTAACTTCAGTGTTCTCTGCACCTCCAGACACCAGAACACCAACAGATTTGCCCAGGTCTTTTCCTGTAGGCTCCCCCTCATCATCCTTCACCCACCCACCCTGCACCACCTGCAAAGCTGCGGAAACATCTGCTGGGTCTGCTTTCCCTGCAAACAGAAAGTTGAAATAATTGTGGTGAACACCACCAGACAGAACAAAAACCTATGACAAAAAGAGAAGACAAGTGAATGTCATTCAAACCCCATACCAACATTTTAACATTGCAAACAAACTCACAGGAAATGACAATTGCACATATGGCTTGACAAAGGAATCTTTCCAGCAGAAAAATCAAAGTCTTCTAAGAGATGTGCAAAGGAACCTGGAAGCATGGGACGAAATCCAGTTATGCCATCCCCTGCATCACAGCTTGAGTGGACAAGGTCCATGATTGCAGCCACAAGCCGCCTCTTTCCTTGCAATGCACTCCCGATTTCATTTGAGTTGGTTTCCTCTTTATATACTTGCTTCATGTTCTGCAGCACTTGCAACCATGTACATTCCATTGATAAGAATACACAAAAACACATCAGGCAGTTCCATGACAGCTATGGGACAGGAAACAACACTTAACTGCAGTGGAAAATTCTCTCAAGGGTTAGATGGTGAGTATCAAACCTCAATGCCATCATGAGGTTTGATGGAGGCTGAAAAATGGAGTAAGTAGGGCAAAGCATGAGGCCTGCCCAACACACTCTCACAAGTGTTTTTATCTGAAAGCAGGTGTGCAAGAGCTCGCGATGCCTCTGCCTGAGTCACCACACATGCTGGCCTGCCATCAAAAACACAAACATATCGAGTGCAGAGATGGTGACAAACAATTGAGCAAACACCTCCAGGATCCTTGCAGTCTAGAAACCAACAATAACCAAACCAATAAATCCTCACACAGACCATTACCTGAAGGTCCTGATGGACTACTTGTAATAGGACTACTTCTGCCAAGATGCATATATGACTTTGAAGATAATCTTACCTGTCACTTCCAACAGCCTTTAGCAGCCAATCAACCACTAAGCCATTCCCTGAGCCCACCACTGCCTGTCTTCGGTTTGAATGTGCAGCAAGGTCTGAGCAACAAAGAGGACTCTCCAAAATCAGGTATAATCCATTTTTTATCAGACTCGTGCATCAGGAAAGTAATTCTGAAACTTAGAGGAACATATAATATAACATGATTTGCCTGACTGCATAGATGATTCATGGTCATACCTGCAAGTAATGATGCTACTCTAGGTTGCCACCAGGCAAGCGCACCAAGGGTGGCACTGTCACCAGCTGATGCTAAAACAGAAGCAAGTACCTGCACCATCACCCATGCAGCAGCACCTGCCTCCACAAGCTCCACTGCAGACTGTACCATCTTCTTCTCCACGCCCGCCATAATCAACTCCAAATTTTCAGCAATTGTTGCAACAGAATTATATACAGCTGAGAATCCAGACCTGACAAGCCCACTCAGATCTCCATCTGAAAGGGATACAGCCACTGCTGCTGCTCCCAGCAGCACAAGCAATGCTGTGGCTCCGACCCCCACTGAAATAAGCATTCGGAGCCTGTCACGTGACCTAAGAATCTCCAACTTTGTCTCTGTCTTGGTATCCTTGGTGCCAAGAGGCTTTCTGTTGTCAACTGGATACCTGTACAGGTATGCCCAGATCCGGGAGAGGAATCTCTGTGCCATGTATCTGTCAGCATGGTTGGGGTATGACATGTGTTTGGATGGCTCAAAAGAGAAAGCAGATGCAGCTGATGTTGTGATTCCATGTTGCAAAACCCTAGACCCTACAATTTGGTGAAAGCAAATATGTCTGCTGGTTGGAGAAGGGAAGGAGGAGGTGTCAGCTGATGATGAAGTCACCAACAATTTGTAACGGGGACAGCAGCTGCTGATGCAAAAGCTTCTTCCTCTTCTCAATTGTGGCCACAAATGTCGCCGTGCTTGTGTGCGGATGAGCATTTGAGTTCCAGGTTTGATAACCTGTCCCCACAGAGCCCCGCCCCTTCTTCTTCTCCTTCAGTCCAAGATTTTCAACAAATCTCCTTCAATAAAATCCCGATCGACAGAAATGAAAAATCAAAAGCCTCCACCCACATCTTTCAAACCCTAACTGAAGAAGCCCAAAAACCGCAACTTCAAAAAATTTGAAAAGCAAAAAAGTTCAACACTCTCTTCCCGAAAAACAGAACAGATTAAAGAAAACCCAAAGATTTCTTCGAAAACAAAAAGCTCGGGGAAAAGGAAAAAAAAAGCACCGACTTACGGATCAGAAAGAAAGCCGTTCCACACTCCAATTTCACTACGAGGAATTCCAATTCGCCGCCTCCCCTCACAAAATCCTGCATTAGGAAAAACAACCCTCCCAGAAAAAAATTAAAAAATGAATCACACCAATTCCGGAACCTGCAATACCAGGGAAGAAGAAACAGAAGGAAAGGAGCGCGAGAAGCAAGAAAGCAAGCAAGCAGAAGAGAGAATTGGCAATCGCGAGGAAACCAATTGGCCAACGGAGTGCAGATATCGCGATGTGTGCTTGCTTGGGCTTTGCAAAATTTAGGGTTTTGTGAATTTGCGTTTGGAGAAGTGCAAAACACACCGACACAAGCTTTGTTTGCACTGACACGAAAAGATAGGCTACAAAAGTGGGCCCTAACTTAGAGCATCTCCAGCGGTGCTCAGTATGCGATCCTGCACACTAAAATTGGATGAAGAAAACTGAAAATATGCCGCCGGTTTGACTCAAGAAAATGGTTTTGGCTCACCATGGTTGCATCGTCTGCCGTGTGGCTGGTGCAAAGGTGCAGCAACGGTCTGCACCTGCAGAAAAGAGTGTAATAAATATGACCTGACTTCTGACATGTGTTTCTCATTGGCTCATCATAATGACTAGTGCGACCCCGTCGATCCCCCCACCTGGTCCTTTGCATTTCTCACTCCAGTTCATTTTCACCTATTAAGACCCTTAGAACCTCACCCCCTCCCCCCTTCACGAAAAAAATAAAAATCATGATCCTTCTAAACCTTTAGCCCAAAAAAAGCGCACCCAAATCTCCTCACCCACCTTCCAAATCCTAAAAACACCTCCCCCATCAACAATGACAGTTGCTAATAAATATGACCTGACTTCTGATATGTGTTTCTGATTGACTCATCATAATGATTGGCCCAGGTGGTTTTATGGTTAAGGTTTATCATACAAAAGTATTAAGGTAAAGCATTTGTGATGGATGGTGGGTTTATGTGAAATGGGGCATGTTAAATATGTGCAATATAGCTATAGGGTGATAAGAAGGCTCACAAATTGAGATTGGAAAAATAAAATTATTCAAAAATAAAATGGACAGACAATTAAAAATTGGAATTTGTGGATGTGTGTGTATAAAAATGTATGAAAATGGGTGTATGCAAAGAAGGGCATGGAGACCAAACTTTTAAGAAAAAAACAAAAATCTCACTATAAGTGAATAATGTAAAAAAACCTTAGGAAATCAACAATAGACCTATTGCCACATAGTTGTTGTTAGTTTTTGGTATACAAAACAAGCATGTACTAAAAGCTTGTTTTTATTTTTATTTATATTACACATTGTATTGACTTACACATTGGAGAACATCAAAAGACAAAAAGAAAAATGCAAAGGCACAAGGGTTTTATATTGAAGAGGAATTTGAATGTTTATGTGTAATAATACACTTAAGTGGTGGAGAAATAAGTTTTTTTTTTTTTTTTTTAGCAAGGAGAAGAAGAAGTTGAAGAGGAAAAAAATATTTTTATTTGGCAACAAGAAGATCTTAGAATTGTATACAATTTTACCAAATTCGAACCAATGTGTACCAAGTCCTAAAATTGTATACAAAATCCTACATAGGATCCATCTGGGCAGAGCCAGCACAGCTTCACTATGAATAAAGAATAGACAATATCAAAGTCGAATGACAAAAGAGTTTGAAAAACCAATCCTCCCTGCACACCTTATGGACCCCATGACTGGCAAGAGGCTGTCGGTTACTGAAAATGGTCTCAGCTCCTTGAGCAGATTTACCAAACATAACCAGCATCACTTACATCCATGAATGATGACCTACCTGCTCAGCGAGTAGATGCAAATCACTTTGCATCCATACACAGAATGGATATTGATCACTTCTTCTCCATACAATGAGATACAAGCCGCTTAATATGTGACAACTCTTGGGCTTCGATGTTCGAGGAAGAGGCATGTACCCCTAAAGCCGGTTATGCTTTTGCGGAACATGCACTGGTATCAGTGATGTACTTTTATGCAGGTGAACTAACCACCCAACATGAGTTTCTTAATGCAGGGATTTACATATGAAGAAACTACGCCTCAAAAATCTTGGTTTATCACTATAACTCGACACCACAACCACAAAACAGAAACATCCACTGCACAAAACTCAGGGACAACAAAAACTTGGAATTGAAATTTTTGGATGCAACTTTATGCATCACACATTCCTCAAACTAAATCCTGCAATAATCTGAAACACTTGTATGTACAGAAACTATGCAGACAGAAAATGTGTTTGAAACAATCAGCTTTCCACTTTTACAGCTACCCTTTCTCTACTGTTTTCAGCAGAATCTTTTGCCCCATTCAAGAGGGCCACTAGCTCAGCTTTATCAATTCCTTTTGAAAGTTGAAGAATTGAGGCGTCATTACCATTTGTATGCTTCTTTGAATTCAAGTAGGACCTGTAATAGAGAGACCCAAACACCAATACCTGCACAAGGTTGAAATAGGCATCACTGTTCAGTGCAAGTTTCATGACCAATTTTATGAATTATGTTGAGCTACAAAAACTGAAGTTTTTGTTTAAGCTTGAAGTTCAGCTACTGCAAATAACAAAACATAGAAGTAACTTTTGTCTCTGTAGAGAGAGGTGAATGAGGGACACACAGTTGCCGCCCATTGCTGCAGTCTCAAGGGGTGCACAAACCAGATACACGACAGCAGTATGCTGATAAGCTGTGCCAAAACCAAAAACAACAGAGACCAGTCACTCTGTCAATCAGTCAGAGCTTGCATGGCAGACTAAATTAACTACTGATTTCCTTTTTTGCACTTTCCCTACTGTGATTTATCCAAGCTCCTATTTCCCTTAACAGTGTACCGAGAGTGCAGAAGCTTAATACCATAGAATGTTAAACAACTTTCAACAGAAGGTACACTGTTATAGCACTGAAGATGAATGGCCTGACAGTTATGAATGGGTTCTTGAGTCTGTTTCAGTTGTCCAATAGCCATACGCACCAAAATTGCTAAAGATAACAGTGAACCACACAGCATGAGCACACAGTACCACAGCACATTTTCATGATACTGGCAAATGTGGCCCTACCATCTGGCACAATGTGTTTGCACTAGGCAGACCTACTATAGGCTGCTCAATTATAGGGTACTGTTAGTGACCAGATACATAATTGGTTGCACCTTTATTAGCTCAGGAATGTCAATGTGCAATTCTAAGTCTATTCTGTATATATCAGTTTGCAAGGTCAAGCACAAGAAGTCATCAAGAACACACCAGGGGGTAAGGGCAATTTCACACCTGTCTTGTGGTCATGATTGTGGCAAAAATGAGGGCCCCAAATGTGCGAATGGTGTAGGAGATGAAAAACTGGCTAGTTGTTGCTGCCTGTCCATGTAGCAAACAATTATATTGCAACTTCTGAATGTACTAAGTGCAGAGGGAAACAGATAACTACTGCATTTGAAGTTTTTGGAGGTAAACCACACATTGTTGGAAATGCTCTCGGTATAAGGAGTGAAGAGTACCAAAGACAGAAGCATGATGTCAAACAGACAATCAGGATGACGCAGGACAAAATACAAAGCCAACATCCCTTGCCCTTGGATAAGTAGGCCTGCAGTTGCACCATCTTGTCAAGAATCTAGCAAAACTAGGGAAGCAAAAGAAGACATATGTACAAGTGATCCTGCTGTCCTGAGTACAGTGGTACCAACCCAAAGATTCATGACCCTGAGAATGCAAAGGAAACCAGGTGTAGGAAGAGATATCTGTACCCGTTAAACTGAGACCACATGAGCAGAGTGTGACATAAAGAATTTGGTTGTAAATATCCATATTGTATCCTTTAAACAACTTGTCTTGGAATGTGCTAGTGAACCCATCAAACCTGCCATGACCTTAAGCAAGTGTCAGAATCACAATGTACTTCCAAAGATCTTTCTTTTGTCATCATCAAGGAATGCAGAAAGCATGGCTACATGAGGAGACACAAGTTCCCACAGAGCAGCAATTTTACATCAACAAGGTACATGATTTAAGGCCTCGGGTGCATGACAGGAGATGTACCCAAGGTAACCAATCATGAGGACAACACCCCATGTAGTGCTCTGTACAATATTGTTGTAGGGGACCACCCCTGGTGTCACCTGTTCCCAAAGACCAGACAATATATCAACCAGAACAAAAATTCAGGAGAAAATAAAGGATGCTTACAGATGAGCCATTTAGCCTAAACAACAAACTCACCAATCAACATACCTATGTGATTGCAGAGGAAACTCCAAAATGACACTTTGTAGGCAACTGTTGTGCCAGTACAGCACAACTGGAACTAACATCTTAAGACTAAAGTGCAGTTGATGGTCATCCATCAATGCAAAAACTACATTTAAACCCACCTCAGAAATTACAATTAATTTTCTCTACCTCATTGGAGGACAAAAGAAAAAAAATTGACACTAAATTCCACAGAGCAAGCCTGACTGAGAGCCTCTTCCCTTGGTGCTGTTGATGGTATTGCCTTGTTTCAGAGGTGGGTTCTATGGATCTTTGTGGTAATGTTATCTTGCAAGGTCACCCATTCCCAGAATATTTTCAGCTAGGGTGCTTCACTTCAGAGGTCAGATCAGATAAGGTGTGATCACCCTAGCTAGGCCACAGCTGCCTCCTTTAACAGTACACTACAAAATAGTTAAAACATGATAAGGCTCAAGTGCATAAGGAACAGCAGAGAGGATGAAGTACATGTTCATACTCCTGTTAAGAAGAAGATTGTGCAGCCTGCTGTCACAACGAGGGCCACCAAATAGTCATGGAATCCATACTTCTTTCGCAATATCACCGTGCCCCACAACTGTCAGACAAAGAACTCTTGATGAGTAAAAACCCCACTGCAGGGGGTAGCTGTATTAATATATAGACTGGATTGACTCTTACAAACACAACAGACAAAAGGGGTTCACCTCACCATGACTGGTATCATTTTTGCACACTTTGCAAGTGTCTGCACAGGAAAGCTTACAAACTTCAATGCCTGCATGACAAAAGATCAACCATAAGGGTCAAATGAACATATAAGATAAGATCTGCCAAGAACATTTGGAATTCTTAACTACATAAAGAAAGTAGAGCATGAGTGCCAAAAATCACCATCCACCCCCAGTTTTCATTTCCTATTCTTGTGGCCTCATGGTCAAAGAAACCAGCTGATTTGAAGCAGCTGAAAGTCCTCAGCGGAAAAGGGAGGATGATAGAAACAGAACAGGCAAGAACTCATATGGAGAAGAATTAGAAGGTACTACTAGGCAAGTCAGGTGGAGCTTGCCTCATACTGGCAAGATGTAGCCAATACATTTGATAAAGATACACCTGCATATTTGTACAAGGGTGCAACTGGACGCATGTCTTCCTGCCGCACCTATGAGCCAGCCCCACACTGAATCATTCTCTGAGCTCCCTCAACATCATCCCATTGTCTTTCTTTCCTTCTTCTTGCTTTTAGTCACAAGTGAAAACAAAAAGAAAAATGAAGAGCAACAAGAAACTCATATTGAAGCTGCTGTGCTAGCTTCCAGGACCAGAAGCATTGAGCAACTGATCTGATAGAAGTGAGGCTACAGTAAATTAGATACTGAGACAAGAAACAGGAAAGCGGTGGTAGAGTGGGAAGCAGATGCAGAGAGCTGAAGCTAAGAATGGTGTTTTCATTAATGTTCATTATTACCACACCAAATTCAATCAATAGCAAACACTATGTATTACATGATCTGTTGAAACATACCAGGATGATCAACATACAGACACTGCAGGTCAAGAGTCTGTTGCAGAAGACAATGAAAAGTGAGTACTTGAAAAACTCCTTCTCCTCACCATAAGGTGATCTCATGATCTTTTCCTGGCCAATTGCACACAGAGGTCAGTCATTGAGAATTCTAATCCACAAAATTTAAGCTGAACAAATTCAACCCTGCTGCTTTCTGATCATTGACAGATCCAATTTCCAAAAAGTTTGTTCTTCTTTGCACATTGGAAAGTGATCCAAGATCATCAACACCAATTTGCTGTTGCATTGGTTTCTACCATTAAACAGGGAACAAAATCTGTCATGTATCAGATGCAAAATCTGGATTTCCAATTTTTCTTCTTTTTCACTGCCATTGTCCAAGTTTTTGCCAAGCTCCACAGCAGGGTTAACCCAAAACCTGATAACCGCTCATGTATTCTAGAAAAGCATGTTCACAGATCCCAGTATTGTCTAAACTTTCACCATGCTCCACAACAGGGCTAAGCCAAACCTGATAATTGCTCATGTATTCTAGAAAAAAGTATGTTTATAGATCACAGTAGATCTGGGGAATGGAAAAAAAGATTAGCTAGTATCTCACTCACAGCAGATATGCTAAACCATACACAGATGAAAACCTAATGCCAAAAGGAATCCAATGTGCATATCTGTAGAAACAAAGAAGAAGGAAACTCATCACACGACTAACCTAAAGTGTATCTTCATCCGAAAGACTTAATTTGCCTCACTTGTGCGTAAAATAAGGACACAATTACTAAACAAACACAAAGCGAGCTTGCCTTAAATCCTCTTCACCTTCCAGAACTTTGAAACCTCTAGTTGGCTTCCAAAAATTATTCGACTGCTTGATCGATTCTGGATCAATCACTGTGACAGAAGCAGCTAACATGCCTCGCTAATACCGACTTGAAACTAGAACCATTTGCAAATCTACGATCACGACAGAGCCAAAGCCACTCGACTATTTGCCTTGATGCTGCTAATTCTGCAGCGAGATAGAGACAGAGACAGAGAGAAGGGATAGAAAACCCTAAACACTGCGAGAGAAGCAGCTAACATGCTTCGCTAATACCGAAACTAGAACCACTGTGCAAATCTGAGATCACTGTAGAGCCAAGGCCACTCGACTATTTCCTTGATCCTGCTGCTAATTCTACAGCGAGAGAGAAAGAGAGACACCGAGAGGGGATAGAAAACCCTAAATAGGCAGAAAAGAGCACTCTCTGTTTACCTGCATGACACCGTAGACGAGGAGCGTCGACATGACACCCGTGATGCACCATACTAGCTTGGCGTTGCTGCTGTGGCGCAGCCGCTCGTGCAGCAGCCGGATCGCCCCCATCGCCGCTGATGCTCGCGCGCTTCGTTGCGCTCTCTCTCTCTCTCTCTCTCCCTCGCCTCGTCGTCGCGCTTCTCGTCCGCAGCAAAGGGCGCTGTTGCGAACCGGTCGTGGGTTCGAATCGCACCAGGCAATAGTTTTTTAAAATGAAAATAAAGTAAACCTATTTGCATTTTAAGTGATTTATGAATTGTGATTATATGTAATGTGTCATGTGTATTTTCATTGAATGTTGTAATTTTACACCATAATTTGTTATGGGATGCAATTTTGAACTTGAATTCGTTTTGTAACAAAGCATCATTGTGGCATTTTAGTTATAAGAAGATAAAATGTTGGAATTTTTTTGATAATGTATTATGAATTTCTTTGTTTGCAATAATGTTTTCAATTTTTGTTTCACTCAAACAAAGAATGTGAGATGTTAGTAGATTTTGGTAAGTTGAAATTTTTCTTAATTGCAACTTTAAGAAAATGTGTGTTTAAAGATACTATGATCATGAATTTCTATTGGTAAATTATGAGAAGAATAATTGATAACATGTAGTAAGCATTTGTTGTGAAACGATACATTTCGTCTTCAACAATAGGATTATTACGATTTACTTATTTGATAACAAAGAAAGAAAGCATAAATGTATCAAAACAATAAAATTATGTAAATTTTTTTACATTTGTATAAAACAGATGTGGCAAAATGTTATTTTGTGGAGGTTTTTCTAAACAAAATTTGTTAATGAAGTTTATGTTTTCAATGTCATGTATTGATGTTTGAAATTTGTTTAAAACATTCATGAATTTATTATTATTTTGTCACATAACTTGTTGTAATTTATAACACTCGACATGTGTACACCAAAAATAATTAAGTTTGAAATCCATGAACCTTGAGTAAGAGGAGTTTGATAAAAATATATAATCATAATTACATCAAGACCACCCATCAATTGTTTATGGATTTGTTTTATGACACATAACCTACAATCGATGAAAGCTAAAATTTTATTTTTTATTAAAAATATTTCATCTATAATTATTTTCAAAAATTCATTGTTCATTTTTATTAATCTATTACATATTTCATCAATGAATGTTTTTAGTTCATTGAGATTACAATCGTAAAATGAATTGTTGTTCCATAATTAACCTTGAAAGTTCTTTTTCATGGTTATGTCAACTTCATGCTTTTAGGTTTAAAAGAATTAGAATTTTTTTTTAATGTAATATAATAATATAAGAACAACTATAAAGATGATTGGGAATAGATTACAAAATAATGAACTAAAAATGAAGCAGGATCAACAAGTTATGGTTCAACATGGAAAATAGTTTGGAACAAAAGAGTTCGCAATGTTGATCGTTTACCAAAACCTATACCAAATCAATGCAACTATTATCTTCACAAAAACATGTCATTATTGATTGTCTTTTCATTAATAAATTTATGAAGCAAGGCCTTGTGGACCATGTTACCACATAAATGTAAAACAAATTGAACATTGAAGATTTGTAATTCAAAAGAATAACTAGGCTAGAATGTTAAATTTAGTAACACATGTGAAGAGGATGGCTTGTGCATGAATGTAAAGCTTGAGTTCAAAGCTTTGAGCTTGTAACTTAAAGGTTAATGTGATTTTCATCCACCTACATGGATGAATGTGTTGATAGATGAATGATTTCATATGGATGAATGTCATTTTTTATCGATGAATTTCATTTATGATTTGGATTAAATAAACAAATAAATGGATGAAATTCATCCATGATTGGAAGATAAATAAATATATCCATCTTCATTTGTTGTCCAGTATTAATATTTCAAACTTGAATGTCATTTCATATTGATGGATAATGTGACTATAAGGGAAAATATGATAATGGACCAAAATCACGTTTTAAAAATTTGTTTAAAATTTCATTTTCATCAACAATCTTAAACAATCCCAAGTTTCAACTTTCAGTTCTAGGTTCATGCAACAACTTGCCTCCACATGCAAAAACATCAAACCATATTTAAAGAAATATTGTTTGTTCTTCATAACAAAATGATACTTATAGACAAGAGCTTCAAAGTATTAGTAAACAAATGTTATAAATGAATTATACCTTAAACCTTGGACAATTACTTAAAATAACTCTTGATTTCAATGAGTACATATGGTAGAAATTGAAATTGGAAAAACCATTGTCATGCCCTAAAAACATCCACGAAAAAAAATAGTTCCATATACATCAAATATAAGCATGTGCACAATTATTATAGATACATGGCAAATATTCAAATACATAATAGAAATAATACCATAGATGATGTATTGTTGGATGGATAAGTGTTAACATTATCATAGAACAGTTGAAAGTTATGTTAAGTTTACGTAAATTACCAAAACTTGCACCATACAACCTAAGAATGGTAGATCAAACCACCACCGAACTACTAGGATTAATATGGGATTTATGGATGTACATGTACATAATATTCCATATCTAACTATGTTTATTATATTAAAGAATAATGTGGTGGACTCCAAATATTTTATGTTCTTGGGTAGACCATGATTAAAGGATCCAAGGTAGCATATGAATTGGGGCAATAATATGGTCACTATATATGGTGAATGAATCATTATAATTATAATTGTAACCAAACATCTAGGCATTAATGTGAAGAAACTTAAAATATTGTTGTGGTATGATTTTCAAAATGGCATAACAAATGAAAAAAAGATGTTATATGTTTATTTTTGAGCTTGAATTGTTTTCCATAGGTACTATTAATTTACTTATAGGAGTAGTTTCTTCATATAAAGTTAATATAGATGTGGAAGAACTTACTTTATGAAAACAAATTGAAAAACATACAACACCAATGTCTATAGAAAACCACCAAATGGTACATAAACATGAATTGAACTTGAACTTGTAATTGTTGTAGAAAACAAAATGTATCTTGAAATTCACTACCACCACAAACCAATGAACATACATATTGAAGAAACATTTACTAAGGTGAAAGTACATGAGTTATAGATTATAGGTTAAATGTTAATTTATGACCAACAATTGATAAAGTTGAACTTGGGAACAAATGGTCTATAATAGATCAAAATGAATGCATGTATTGATGAAAATAAGATGAATGAGCTAGAATAGTTGATGAAGGAGTACATGCATGTGTTCACTTGGATTTACAAGGACTTCAAATGAATACCATAATTGGCCAAACACATAATTGAATTATATATGTCCATTCCACTTATACATCAAGTTAAATAAATGATGAACCTTAATTATGTTGCAATGGTTAAACATGATACTGACAAGTTGTTAACAACTAGATTTATATAACCTATAAAAGCCTTGTGGTTATCAATTATTATTGTAATACTAAAAAATGGGAAATGAAAGATTTTTGTGGACTTAAAAAACTTGAATGTACAAAGAAGGTTCCATACCCATTACCAATCATTAATGAAATATTGAACACAATTTGAAAACATGATGTTTTTTTTAAAAAATTAGACGAGTTATCATGTTAATTATCTTTAACACAAAGCACAAATACAAAACAACCTTTGTCAAACATTGCGGAATGTTTATATGGGTAGTTATGCCTTTTAGAATGAAAAATGCACCACTCACCTACCAAAGAGCTGTGAGTAGAGCCTTAAAAGAACACCTAAACAAATTCATGACAATGTTTCCAAATGACTTCACAATCTATAATGACATGGACAATCATTGAGCTAAACTCAAATCGTGATTTGAAAAGTGTAAAGAATTTGGGATAGTTAGAATCTTTAAAAAGTTGTTTCCATAATTTTTTCTATAATGATTTTGGGGTTTATATTGTTTAAAGAAGGTAAACTATTAGATCCCAAGAAGATTTCCATAGTTAACATGTTTATGTTAACTAATCCATAACATATATAGGTCTTTAACAATATGGTTCAATTTATCATTGTTTTATATAAAAAACGTTCATTATGGCTTTCAGCACAAAGCTCGTATGGAAAACAAAACCTTTCATGTGGACTATAAAATGTCAATAGATTGAGGAACTTATTAAGCAAAAGTACATGGAATCTATCACGAATGCCAATATCATGGACGTCATTCATTTGAATGATCATTAACAACTTGTAATAAATTTGTATTTAAGTTTTAATTTAGTTTCAATTGACTCTCAATTAATTTCCAATTAAGTTTTAGTTCATTTCCACTTGATTCATAATTCATTTTTACATGAAAAGAGAAAATGTATTTCCGACTAGTCTTTGAGACAAAATTTAAGTTGCAAAAAACAATTTGCAATTAAAATTCCTTAGTCACCTGAGACAAGTCGCATGTGATAAATTAATCACAATTGACAAAGGATATTGTATGAAAAAAAAAGTCAACAAATACATTTCATCCTTTGATTCCATTGTATACATATTATCAAATGTGACTAAAATGCAATTATTTTTGTGACAATTGAAGGCAAATGATGTGTTGCCACGTGTCTCAATATTTGTTTATTTAAAATATTATTATTAATACTTTGAAATAGTTTAAGACATTCAATTCAAATACTTGGATGATATTATATTATGACATGTGGCCTAATGTAAGAATGTCAAGTGGCATTAAAAATAATTTAATAAAAATATTAATATTCAGTTGGTAAGTACCTAGGTGGGTACATAAATAGGTGCTTATAAAGCTAGGCTACATACTACCCTACCTACTTAGGTAAAAAAATAGGTAGGTAGGTTCTACGTTCCTACGTTAAATACCCACTCATATAGGTAAGTATCCAAGAAGGTAGGTACATAGGTCAACCTAGGTGGGTAGGTCAAACTAGGTACCTACCTAGTTGGGTAGATAAGTAGGTTTGGGAAGGTAAGTCCTTTAAAAACGTTCATAATTTGTTTTTTTGTTTTCAGTTGAACCTTTTCATTAGCTCAACCCTTGTGCACAAATTTCTTAATGTGAAATTGGATGACCACACCCACTTGTTTATATAGTGTTCAAAATAGGAATGAAAGACAAACAATATGGGATAAGTTTTGAAGTTGCAACTTCCTCACAAACTAAATTGTAATTCTGAAACTTTTTTCATGCCTTACTTTTTAAATTTTTAGAATTCTAAAAAATTCAAGTACTAGATAAATAAACCATTGTTTAATTGATAATGATTAAATTTACATATATTTATATTATACATTACAAATCTTTAGTATTCATTATCAACTACTTAAATAAACAATAATTTTTCAATATTTAACAAACTAATTATCTAGTTACTCACAAGTTATTAATACATAACTCATAAATAATTAAATAAATAAAATATTTTAAAATATTTTATTTATTTTTAGAATCTGATCAAATTATATATAATATAATTAATGTAAAACGAATTTAATGACTATAATTTAAAGTTTTAATATTCTAAATTTTTATGTGAAAATTATGAGTAATGAATTAACAATTGCTATTAGAAAGTAAATTATAACACGAATTTAAAAAACATTATTATTCAACTAATTACATTACTTATTGTATAATTACATTTATTGATGTAAAAATATTATATGTCAAGTAATTTTTTTTTCTTGGTAATTATTAACTATAAATATAATAATTTGTCAAACATAACATTAATTTTCATAATTACTATAAAATATTTATCATAGATGATTAATCACAGAATTAATAATATTATTATATAATAATTTACGAAATTCAAATCAGTAAAATAATTATTTTAGCTACACTATAATTTTTCCAAATTTTTAATTGAAGTCTGAAGTTATAAATTACAAAGTGTGAATAATTATGTTCAATTATAAAATAATTGTGCACATAATAATTAATTCTTATTTGAAGTAATTGCAATGATTTAAAAATAATGTCACTTTAATTACTTTAATTAATTTCTTCTAGTATAAGAATGTAAATTAGAAAATATAAAAATTTATGTTATAACAATAATTATTTAGTGTAACTTATATTTAATAAATATAATCATTTATATTTATTTAGAAAAATGATTTATTATGGATAACACTACTAGAAAAAACACTTACAACTAAATCAATAATTTTTTGAATTAAAATATAAATTTAAGATTCCAAAATAGTAATTCAGAATTCAAATAACAATTTTTAGATCAAATACGTTTTTTGAAGTTAAATAACAAATTTCAGAATTGAAATGTCAATATTCAGATTCAAATAATAATATTCAAAATTTAAAAGTCCATTTTAAGACTCAATTAATAATTTTCTGAATTGAAATATTAATTTTGAGAATCTAAAATAATAATTTGGATTTCAAATTTCAAATTTCAAGTCAAATAATTTCTTAAAATTTAAATTAAAAACTTTAGAATTCAAATATGAAATTTCAAGTTCAAAAAACAAAATGTAAACTCAAAATGTCGATTTTGATATTCAATAAATTTTTTTGAATTGAAATACTAATTTTTAGATTTGAAAATATTAGTTTAGAATCTAAATATCAAATTTTAGATCAAATAAAATTTTTGAACTTAAATAACAATTTCCAAGCTTGAAATGTCAATTTTCAGATTCAAATAGCAATATTCAAAATTGAAATGTCGATTTTTTAACTCAATAAATCATTTTCAGACTGGAAGTATTAATCTGAGAATTCAAAATATTAATTTGGGATTGAAATTTCAGGTTCAAATCAAATGATTATTTAAAATTTAATGCAAAATTTTCAGAGTTCAAATATAAAATTTAATATTCATATTAAAATATTCAAAATTAGAACGTTGATTTTTATAATCAATTAATAATTTTCTGAATTGAAATACTAATTTTTGGATTCCCAAATATTAGTTTATAATTCAAATATTAATTTTCAAATCAAATAAATCATTTTGAATTTAAATTGAAAATATCATATTCAAATCAAAATTTTGAAATTCAAATAGTGTTTAGAACAATTGAAATAGTAAATTTCAGATTCAAATATCAAGTTTCAAATTCTAAGATATTTTTTCAAAATTAAAATAATAGTTTCCATAATTGAATATCAAATTTTCATATTTGAATAAAAAATTCAAAGTTCAAATATTAATTTTGAAATTCATTATATGAACGATATACATATGTGTGCATATTATATATATATATATAACTTTAGTACATACATTAAAATACGGCCTTATGTGATTGTAGAATACCTTTAGGATGCAATTAATTTGGTGATTATTGTGACTAATGGAGCATATCAACCTATTAATGGATGAAAATAATTGTATGATTGACCTAACCAATAGGATGAAATTTCTAATAGTTGCATCATAGTTGTGAGAATGACCAAAATAGTTGAAATTTGGTCTTGTAGTTACAAATATTCGCAAATCTAGTCGCGAACAACTATAAATTGCAAATAGTCATAAATGAAGTGGTTACATTTTGGTTGATTTTTACTGGTGTTAGTTAACTTTTAGTTCATTTTTAGTTAAATATTAGTTATGTTATATTTAAATCGTAGTTAACTTTTAGTTTTTAAATTATGTCTTAGTTAAATTTTAAATAACTATTTAATAAATCATAATTAATTTCAATTAACTCCCAGTTGACTTTTAGTTAAATCCCATTTAACTTTCAATTAATTCAGACGTGATTTTCAATTAAGAAAATATTCGAGAAGTTCCTTTATTCAATGCACACATAAAAACCTTTTTGAAAGCTCCTTGAGTTAAGTTCCCAAAGGGGTATAAATAAAAATAGGACCTTGCATCTTTTAGTATATTTTACACTAATTTTAAACACGATCTTACAACATTGCCTTGTCATGTTCTTTTCATGTTCATGTTTACATATGTTAGCATAATAAATATTTGTTTTCACATTGGTCTTGCACATCTCATGTTCTTGTTCTTGTTTTTTAATTGGTTGTAGGTGTTATGCTAGCCCTAAACATTGTACATAAACATGATCAATGTTTGTATATGCTTCATAGTTATCAAACAAAGGAAGGGAAATTATAATATACCACAAAATTTAAAGCATGAATAATTTTTTTTGCATTTCATAAGGTCATAAATTATTTTTTAGGCAATAATGTTTTTTATATAGATCATGTGACATAAATATATTTAATTAACAAACCACATGTCCCAAGATGTATTGCAAGATGGTTGTTACTTTTTTTAGATTATGAACTTATTGTGGTTTATAAGTTAAAACATACCCATGTGGTTGTGAATGTGTTGTTTAAATCATAATATTTTAGAAAACACATGGGAATACTTGATCACATTGTGGATGCAACATTATTTCATATGCATTTGGTTGAATGACGTGAATGAATTGATGTAGATTACATAAATGTTAGGCCTATTAATTTAAACCTATTGATTTAGAATAACAATAAAATGGATTGGCCAAAAGAAACCATTTGCGTTAAAAGATGGAGTGATGTACAAACCTATCTAAAACAATAAATTGCATAGGTGTGGAACCATAGAGGAAACATAGATAATCCTTAGGGAACTACATGAAAGACTTGTAAAAAACCATTTTGTAGCAAATAAAACAACTAAAAAGGTTTTAAATGTAATATATTGGTGGCCAAAATTGTTCAAGGATGTAGTTGGCTTCTGCAAAATCATGTGATGTTTGCCAATGAATAGAAGGACTTGTCACACAATGTTTGATAAAAACTACTAACTACACTTCTAAAATAACCATTCATGAAAAGAACTTGATTTTATTCAATCAATCAAATTGGTTGGATGTTATACCAAAAAAGAAAACATCTTGGTGGCCACATATAACTATATCACTAAGGGGGTGGGTATGAAACCTTTGTGTACCAACATTGTTACAATTACAACAAATTTTTTATACAAGTTCATATATTGACCAAGTTTTAGTGTCCAAATTAACCATAGTTACTAACTGCGGTGTGCATTATATGAAATTAACCACTTTATGTTCAAACATATGAATTCCACCACGTATTATTCATAAGGAAATGGGTAGGCATAATCAACTAACAAAGTCATTGGTACATAATTAAACTAATTAATGAACACAAGACATATTGGGATGAACATCTTCCCATTATATATTTTTCATATAGAATAACATACAAGGTAGTCACGTGTATACCCCATATCATTTAATCTACTTATTGAATTGATTCATGCTAATAAAATATGTTTTACTAATCATTAATGGGGACCACAAGGATGCAAATCCATTACACATGTTAACTAGTATAATATTTAACCTTGAAAAACTACAAGGTGACAAGTTATACCTAGAAAAAATTACATGAGTTCAATAAGGGAAAAAAACTATGTGGAATTGATCAATAATGTCATCTAAAAAAACAATTCAAGTTTGGTGATTTTTTTGGGTGGTTTCCCATATAAAATAAAACCCACCGATGGAAGTTCACAAGGAAGTGGTTTGAACCTTAATAATACAATTTTTTAAACCCAATAATATAATATTATTAATTATTATGGATAAGTTTGACTCTAACCATGTGTTGGTGAATGTAAACAAATTAAAACCATATAAGTACATGGATAAGGAAGTACATAATCAAAATATTTCTAAATTTTTTTACTTAGAAACTTAAAATGATATTAGTGAAAATGGTAGTCAAATTATAAAAGGATGATGAAGATGATTATTAAAGGATGAGTTACAACAAGTTTGTACGTAGTTTTTGTTCACAAGTATACTAGGTGGAGGATGTACATCATACTCATATCGTTCCTAGATCAATTCACATCATGAATTAAAAAATTAAAAATTGGTTTATGTTTAATTAAAACACTAACCTTAAATGCGAAAAACAACAATAATTTTAGTATGCAATTTTGTGCAAAACATAATTGCAACCATTGCCATGAACAATTGTCATTGTCATTATTTTCGATTTGTTATTGTAAATGCCATAATGAATGAAGAGAATTTTGTTGATAAATTATAGTGTTAAGTAAGATAAAGGGAAACAATGAGAAAAAATGTGTGAGAAAAATGTGAAGGAAAAACAAATCATCACAAAACTCACCAACTATAAATTTGATGCCATGGAATTGGAAAGGATAATTATGTGGGTCAATATGGGAGTAAAAACAAGGTTTGAGCCAATAAAGTAGGGTTAATTGATTTGTGAAAGATATCACGTATGGCCTTGTTGATGGAATTTTTAACATTTTGAATAAGGCAAACAATATATATTTCTTCAAATTGGAAATAAGGTGATAGTGGTGGATGAACACCTTATAAAGGAAATGTTAAAAATTCTACCAATGATGGAAGGATTAAAAGTAGGTGGGTAATGCAACAATAGATAACATGTTTAAAAAAATATATCAATCGATGTTTACATTAGTGTAAGGCAGTGGAATGTAGATAAATTGAAGTTTCTTTGTGATGTGAAGTTTTTTGCACTTATTGAAGTATGTTACTTCGATAATAAAAATGTAATTCATATGATAAAAGTAAATATAAAGGAATATGTGGACTAGGCTGAGATTATGTTAAAAAAAATTGTAAAAGAATTTGACAAACGAAGTAAAATTCAAACCAAATTGATTAAAGGAAAGGGTAAATTGGATTCAAAAAAAGATTTGTGGAATTTTGCACTTGTCAAAAAATTATTGATGCAAAATTAATTTCTTGAAAAACATCCAAAGCAACCATAGGTGACAACAACATCCAAGCCATTGAAGCAATTTGTAGCAAAAGTACCACATAGTGCCATAGATTCAAAAGACCAGTTACAAAGGCCATTGAACTACCTTTGAAATCATCTAATCAATCTCCTAAAGCAAAGTCACAAGTGGAAAAGAAGAGGTACAAAGAGTTACATATAAGGCAACAATTCAATTTGATGAGTATGATAATTTTGAAGTTATAATTTTCAAAAGGAAGAAAACAACGAAAAGAATAATTGATAATCCAACATAAACTACAACAACATGTAACACCCCAAGTCAAACTCAGTCATATGATCAAGTGAAAATGTCAAGATCACTTGGGTTTAGAGTTCAAACTATAGCAACAAATGGAAACTACCAAACAATAGATGACAATTTATTTGCAGGATATAATTCATGAGGGACATCAATTGAAGTAATAGTTAGTAGCATAGGAGGTGTAAAAGGAGTTGATAATAAAAGAATAACAAATAAACAAAGCACAAATGGAGTTTTTTAATGTGAATCAATGGACAAGTAAATATGGAGAAATAGTTCAAGGCATCGGAGAAGATCAAAGTGGAGAGGGATATGTTATTGTAAAATCTTAATCAAATGATAACAAATATTGTGATTTCAAGAAAATAAGAGATGAGGATGCAACCTAATGTCAAATGTTCTTGAGGGATAACACCAAATTTGACCATACGTTGGTTGATAAGAAAAATAGATTCAAAAGTTGAAGTTGGCATTGCAACATGTTGTTCAACATAAAAATGTAGTAGAGTTGAAAAGAGAATAGATGGAAACCACTTATGAACTTGTTATGACAAGATTGCAAAACTATACAACTTGGATGCAAAAAGTCATGAAAACATTGGAGCTATATTCATCCGAAAAATGTATTGTAGGAACAAGTTATAATATAATTAACCTAATGTCTTACCAACCAAGTCTTGATTAAGTTGAAAGTTAAACATGAAGGTTTTCAAATTGCAATATTAAAAATACACCATTGGTTCTTAGGCATTTATGAGTCAAACTCATGTATTATTTGCTGAGATTGGTTGTGTGAAATATTATCACAAGTCATTACCAAGTATAAATCTCTAACAATGGACCCTCCCAATAAATCATGATGAAATCATTGAAATTCAAAGGAAAAAGGTGGGGAGGAGGGGGGAGGGCCCAACTACAATATTGAATATAATATTCCAAATAATAATAATAATAATGAAACCCTCAATAAAAATTCCAATATGGGCAAGGGTATATGGTAACAAATTTTTTCAACCCTAAATTTCAACAATTATGTTGTTATTTATAGAAAAGATCATCATATTTTTAACATCACCTAATTGAAAAAGAAAAAGAACCTTGGTATATTGGACTTTGCAAAAATAGAAAATTTGAGTAAGGGTAATTGGAAAATAAACAATATTTATTTACAATTTATCAAGAAAGAAAGAAAAAGTTAATGAAAACATGTAAAGAACCCATTTTATAATCATTCTAAATTCAAATTGAAGATTAAAAATTTCCATTTCCTGTACTTACAAAATAAACCACCAAAATTACACAAGAGCTACCCATACTTGGTGACCAAAGCGCTCATTTTGCCCCTCCTCCAAAATAGTTTTTAGGAAAATTAAATATAAAAATCGGCGCTATCCAAAATTGAACCCCACAGGATTTGACCTCCGGACCAGTTAATTAACGAAGTAGGTACCTACTACAAGGCACCTAGGCTTGTAGCCATCCAGCAGCTTGTTCTAGATATCTACAAAACTAACGATCACGATCAGCCCAACAGCTCCTTTTTGACCTGAGAACAGCGACCGCCGTCGGATCGAGAATACTGACAACTGTCGAAATTACAACGAAATTATGCAGCACGTGTATGGACCACAGCCGTCGAATCAGAATAAGATGAGTGTCCAAGATTAACTTGGGAACACAACTCAGATGATCGGAGCCGTCCAAAACTTCGCATTTATTTTTCCTTTAAATAGTGACGAAATTCATCGCCGCGCTCTGACACCCGTCGATTGAAGCAGATCAACGGCTTTAAAAATCGCTGAGATTTATTTACACTTAGCAGAAAAAGGCAATAAAGAATCAGGATGAAGAAGTTCCGTGTTTTGTGATCCAACGGTCAGAAATCGAACAAGAATATAAAATAAGCTGTAATAATAATAGTAATAATCAGATCTCAATCGTTGAACGTGTCGGAAATGAGATCGTGGCCGCTGGAAAAAGAGAATTATTGGAGGATTTAATTGCGTAGTATCCCGGGACGAAGAAGCGTTGCGCTTGCTGTTTGGGTGTAGTGTATTTGTAGTCGTCGTCGTCGTCGAGCTTCTTTCACGCCATCGCCATTTCTCACGCGCAATTCGTCCAAGTTTCCATCATTTGTGATCTGGTGAGTCTTCTCGCGTGCTCTGCTTCAATCTCTTCACTCCCTTCTCTCTTTTACCGTTTCTTTTTTCATCAACTCTGGTTCAATTTCGACACAGATCTGTGTTCTCTGCCTTTTTCGGTCGAGTAGTAGATCTATCAGATCACTCTTATGCCCTGCAGTCTTATGTTTTTTCTTCTTCCTTGGGGATATTTTGATATTGGTTACGTCTGTGGCGGATCGCAAGCCTGGTGGTGACTACTGTGGTACGCTTTTGTTTTGTTTTGTTTGCTTAACCTTGTTTTTTAGGGTTTGGAACATGCTCTGTTGGTGGGTATGAGCTTCATCCTTCAGTGCATCGTGCTGTTCTTTGTGCTAAGACATATTCTTTTTTTCGTAAATATGTGCAAGAGATTCGACGACTTACTGTTTCACATTTTTGTATGTTGTGGAGACGGCAGTGAGTGTTTTGACCTAGGGTGATGTGGGACATAGAATGGGGGTATTGGATGTAGATCTAGGGTTTGATCTGTAAAAGACTTTGGTGATTTGCTTCATTGGCTTTTGGAAGAGGAGTTTGTAATTTTGTTGTAGGCTTTTTGAATGGAGAAACTGTTGTGCACATAATGATTTGGATGTGTTTGAAACCATGTGACATTCTTTTTTACATTTTTTTTGGTTTTGTTTCTATGGTGAGACAGGTGTAAAAGTTTGAGCATTCTGGCATTGCATGAGAGGGAGATGGGGGATTTTGGTGGGGGCCAGAGCTTGTGCACTCGGATGCGCTTATGGGAACTCCCTGACCAATATGTGTTGGAGCCCACAGACTCCATTTCAAGGCAGTTGCTTGCCATTGATCGCTCCAATGGCAATCTGAGCACTCTTGGTAACCCAACATTTGCTATCTTCTGTTTGTCATTTTCTTTGTTCCTTGTCTCATCAGACAATAAGTGTTGGCACTTCAGTTGCAAGTTTAGTTCTTCAGCGTTTTTGTTCCTTGTTCTGGATGGGTATGATAATTGCTCTCTTGCTGCTTCCAGGTCAGTTGCCTTTGTCTGCCTCTGCACAGGTTCCACATGCAACAATTGTTTTTGGGCTGGCAGGAATTGTCAAGCTTCTTGCAGGCAAGTCCCAGCTCTTAAAACCCTAAGATTGAACCTCCACAATTCTAAACCACGAGGACAATTCCAGTTGCATAGGTTCTGAGCTAGCATTGCAATCTGAAAATGTACAGATTGGTCATGAGATTGTGCTTTCAATGCAAGATTCCAGAAGTCCAGTTAGATGGCAAAGTTCGTTGGACATTTATTTGCCCATCAATGAATGAAAACACAGCAGTCTTCCAGCATGGTTATTTCTTTTGGGTTGGAGTTTCCAGGGACATATCCTTTGATAATCACAGGACGACAGTGTATGGGCACATACAAGGGTTCACCTATCTACCGTGTGACATCAATGCGCTTTCTTAACTGCAACAGAAGCTTGCAGAACTCCACCAGCCAAGAGGTCTGAACATGGTTTCATTCATCCCTCTATGTGTTTTATCTTAATTGCAAGGTTCTTACATATAGAATCTGTCGTGACTGAATTGGTTGTACTGCATGTCAAAGTCCATATGGTTCATATAGGAGTGCATTTGCACGTGCTGTGCTCTGCAACAGTGGGAAGTCTTCTCAAGATTTTTGTTCCCATATGTTGTTTGCACACAGCAGTTTTTTAACACATACATTTCGGTATGTTGCAGAAGCGGGACGAGGCACATTTTTTGGCACTTTTGAAGTCACTGGAGAAAACTCCTGGCCTCTACTTTTCATATGACTCTGATTTAACACTCAAGTAAGTCTTTTCAAAAGTTAGTTGCCCTGTAAAGCCTCGAGTCGTGAGAAAGAAAACCTAATGGTCCCTTGCAAGATACACGAGCTAGGGCAGTCTGAACCAGTAAAGGTGAATGATAGATAGCTTCCTTATTGTTAAGAAAGTTTAGAATTTGAGCAGATGGGGTCAAATTCCAAGCTATACATGGATCACTTTAAAGAAGAGAAAGAGAAGCCAGTTGTTGAGTCCAAGGAGAAGTGGGGACCACATTAACATTTCTAGTGGAGAAGAGGGAACAGCTGTCTCATCTAATGGCTGCCTTAAGATTCCTCAACAAACTGGCCATGGCAACAGGCAAGAGTGCCATCTGTGTGATATTCATCAGGGGATTCCATTCTAAATTGATTACTTTGAATATGCTCTGACAGTGGCATATATAAGTTTGCATAGAAAGTTTGGTGCTTGTTTGGGATTGTCTTGTACTGATACACAAACTGTGAACTGTTTTAACCAGTAATTATGCATGGCAAGGTTTTTCTTTTCGAGTATGTCATAGTCCAAGCGCCTTTTCTTTCCTCTCATGGAAGTGTAATCTTTGAAGTACTTGCATAAAATCCAGGACCAATGTTGTCTTACTTCTTGACCTGGGAATCTACTGATCCCCTAAACATCTATTTCAAATACCAAGACAACATATACCAAAACATGTAGGCACTGATACAGAGGGTTGTTTGCTGTGGATAGCACTTCGCTCATGTACTGTCTTCATTACTACTTCATTTCATGTGTTACTTAGTTTGATTGATGCAAAAACCTAATTGGATGTGACCGGGTTGTTTGCAGTGTACAGAGGTCAAAAGAGATTGGCATATTGGGAGGGTCTCCTCTCTGGAAACAGGTAAGTCACAATCTTTGTTTATGTGCTTATGATGAAGTGAATTCTTATGTCTTTTCTACTAGAGCAACAGTATGCCTGCTTATCTCCTCCAAGGTACTTAGAAGTATTGGTGGCAAAGCTAATCATTTCATTACTGCGAATGTTTGCTCAGGCTGATACAAAATATCTGTGGAACAGGCTGCTCCTGGAGGAGTTAATAGAAAACAAGGTGAGCTTTTATATCAAACTTGGATATTTGTCCATCAGCTGGAACTAATACCCAAGTGCACAAACTCTTCTGATGTACAAAAATTGTTGCAATCTGACGTTTTTCTGACATTTAGAATGATGCAGAGTTTGCCAACTATCTGCAACTGAGTGTCTCTTCTTGCACTGACATCTATGATTGTTGTGGTCTTTGGCTGCAGTTGGAGCCATTTATTCTGCCTGTGATTCAAGGGAATATCCTCTTCATGCTTCTGAGACAGTGATGCAGATTGTCCTTTTTTGTACTCATTTGTTTGTGCATTCCACTCTCCAGTTATCTGGGGTCATTCTGTAAGCTGACACTTTCTCTCTGTAACATGTTCAATTTCTACCATAAGAATGAGATGCCCTTGACTCTTAAGCACGTTTCCAGACGATTCAAACTGAAGTGCATGGCAAGGAGGTGGCTGTAACATTAATTGCAAGGCGTTGCACAAGGCGTATAGGTTAGTAAATTTTCTGTTTCCTTTTCCTCCTTTTCATGTGAGACAACAGTAGGTGGTCGTTGTATGCCAGTGGGTGAAAAATGCATTACCATATAGTTCTTTGGCATGATGTCATTTTTTTGGGTGGCATCTTTTGACCACTAAAACATTCCACAGTATTAGGAACCTCTAGTTTCACCATCCCCTCTGTCTGTCTCCCTGAACAAGAAGGTATCAAGAAGCATTATTATTGATTGACATCACATAAAAGAGTAACTTTGTGCTGGGGTCACCAAATGTTTAACGGCAGGGACACGCATGTGGCGCAGAGGAGCAGACAAGGATGGCAATGTTGCTAATTTTGTAGAAACTGAACAAGTGCTTGAAGCAGAGGGTTTTGTTGCTTCCTATGTTCAGGTGCATTTCTCCCCTGCTTAAAGTGGGCCAAATGGTCACAGGCCTCCTCTTCCATTTTCTTGAGATATTGCTTGCATATCCTATGTCTGCTTGCCTATTTCTGTTAATTCTTCAGGGCTTCCACAATTCCAAATCTGCCTAGTGAAATTATTTCTTCTTTCTACATCTGTGATGCTTCAGAAGGTTGTATTCTTGCTACCTTTAGTGTGCTGAAGGAAGGGCACATCCAAGGCCCAATACAAAGGTACATGGTTCATTCAATGAAACCTTGTCAATGGTCCATGCTTGCTCCTTTGGGTTTGCATGAAGTCACCATTCTGACTTGTATAGTTATTTTCTGGATGCAGATCAGGGGTTCCATTCCAGTTTTGTGGGAGCAGATTGTGGACCTGACATACAAGCCAAAGATCAAGGCCATTAACTATGAAGATACGGTATGATGCTTGACAGGGTGGGATCTGGTGAAGTAATATTCTTATTAGTTCCACACATTCAGGAGAAGTGAAACTTAGAAACCCTGTAGTTGAGCCACACTTTGCATTCACATTAGACATAATGGCCTAGAAATCAATTGTCCAGCAACCCGGAATACAAAATATGATGGGACTTAGATTCATGAGTGACCGATATGGTGCCTTTTAACTGTCCTGGGCCCAAAGACAGGCTCTTTCCTCGAACAAAAAGATTTTCTTTTAGCCTGGATTCCCAATATAGCTGTTCAGAGATAGGTCAGGGCACATTCTTGTGTGTGAGTGAGAGCTGTGTGGGGTTCACACATTACTTCTGGTATTTGCCCCATGAGAAGGCATCAGCAGAACTGATTGGTATAACAGGTGCATATGGCACTTTCATAGGGTGTTTTGAGTACAGGTCATTGTTAGTTAATGGGAGATTCATATTGCACTATATGACTGCTTGTTTGGTGAAAAGGTCTTCTGGTGTAACCCAGGATCTTATGGAGCCAACCCTGAACTGTTTGAAGATCTCTGGTTTTTGTCATCCTGGTCCGGACTCTGCTAGTTTATTTGATGGCTGTAGCCCCAAAGGTCGTTTTGTAACTTTGGGTAGTGGTATTGCTGCATGAAATTCAGCCCTTGGTGGTCGAGCGACACTTTCGGGATTTGCAACAGCGCTATGGTGATGTTTTGGCAATTGACCTCATCAACCAGGTGTATATTCTGCTGTCACTGTTTCAAATGATCCACTCATGAATTATTCCCCTTCAATTGGAGCACCACTGTCCAATTCATATCAGTGACAATGTAGGGCTCTGCTTCCGTTTAAATTTTTTGGAGGTCAAGATATTAAAGACTCTGACAGGAGTCATTGTGTGTGGTTGCAGCAAGGCAGTGAGGCTGTATTAAGCATAGCCTATGGCAGTGCTATGCAAAAGCTCGTGAATGATTCCTTAAGGTGAGAATCACATTGTGAGTAGGCCTCTTTGTGCCTTAGGCTTAAATGCTTGCTTTACAGGAGTGAGCTAAGATGAAATGAAGCTTACACTCATGTTTTGCTTGAATGAGGATGCTATTGATTTTTTTATTGACTCTTGAGCGTTAGTTGATGCCATCACTGAGTCTTCCCATTGCTTCCAGACATCTGATGAAATGAATGCATGTTTTTGTATGTTTTTATGCCATAAAATTTGAGTAGATCATTGTACACTCATCATCTACCCCTGATCTTAGGAGCTGGTGGAATCATTGTGGAGTAATGGCAGCTAATTACTGCCATTCATGAGGAAGGCAATGGTCTGATACTTTGTGAGTGGCACTCTCAAGGTTATGACCATACTCATTCTTAACACAACAGATACCTTCAAAGTGTTTTTGTGGAGTTTTCTCTGTGTTCTGAATAGATATGTGATAAAGTTGTTTGGTCCATGTTTTTACCTGTTGGGGTTTGGTTCTTTCATTAACTTTAGGTACATCGCATTTGATTTCCATCGCATTTGTGGCCACATTCACTTTGAGCGCTTGTCCAGTTTATACAATGATATCAGGGAGGATTTAGACAAGCAAGGGTAAGTCAAAAACTTCAAAACCCTAATGATATGGCAAGGAAATACACGATTATACTGAATATCCTTTCCAACTTTGCTCTGCTTTAGCAACTATCACTCTTCCAGTAGATATCTTGATATGCATTATATCCCCTGATCTTTCATACATTTATATGACTGGTTTTTTTTATTGATTGTAAGTTCATGGCATTTCTTTGTTCAGGTATTATTTGGTCAATGCAGAGGGGAAGATTTTGGAAAAGCAGAAGGGAGTTGTTCGAACAAATTGCATTGACTGTTTGGATCGCACCAATGTTACACAGGTAGTATGCTGTCTCATAACTACACTATTCTATGATGTACACAGCCAAAGGGAGAGGACATTGAAGTTGGGGATTTAGAAGACCGAGTGTCTGAGTTGGAACAGACCTTGTATTCCATCCAAAAACAACACTTCAGATGACCTTATGTTGTAGATTGGGTTGCTGAGGTAATTTTCTGTAATAGGTTATCACCTTGGAGTTGATTTGGTCATGGGTGTGCAGAGTTTGTTAGGCCGGAAGGCACTGGAGATACAACTGCAACGAATTGGTGTTTTTGAGGCCTCTGAGTGTATTCAACCCCAGGATCAGCTGGATGAGAAATTCAAACTCTGTGAGTTCTGCACAGATCCTGCGAGTCTTGCAAATATTTATGCATGCTCACAGTTTGTAACATTTTTACTCCTTGGCAATAACAGCCTAGAACTTATTTGGAGGATACACGAGTAAATCAGTTTTCTCTATTCTTTCCAATAATAACTGGAAATTACTGTGCTTGCTGACAGAATTGCTGAATTATTGTCCTCAAGATTTTGCTCATGCATTATTGTTGCTTAGGTATAATAGATCCAGTCCTTATGGAGAAAGCTATTATCAACAGTGTGTCCCTGCACTCCTTCCTTTAACATCTGCCTTACATCTGCCTGTCAGTCCTTTCAGCTGGTTGTGTCCTCTTATGGTCTTTCCATTGTCCATCCCTTTGGAAAGGCCCCTCCATTATCATGTTTTTGTGCCTAGACATGTATGTGCCTTGATGTTAGATATAACAGTCATATAAGTCAGTAGGGCCTGTGTAGTCCTCAGGGAAATATTTGGGCAGCCATAGAGCCTAATTTGTGAATCTATGAACAAAAGGGCATTAGCACAAAGGAGAAGGAATTGTGCAGTTTAGATTGTCTGCAGACAAAATTGTCAGTCTTCCATCTATTGAAATGTTTTGTTGGAACTACTCTTTGGCTCACAGTTGTTCAGATTTAGAAACTCCTTTTAGCACAGAATGGTCCTTGTTCATCTCCTTTGTTTTTTCCAGGTTTTGGTTGAGTCATTGTTTTTTCAAACAAGCATTTGTCAATGCAACTATTAAATAAGATTGGGCGAGGACTGGGGATGGCCTTGAATTAGGATTGGAACTTAACTTGGTCGTGGGTGTGGATCAGTGTGGGCTGATCATGGTGATGAGATCAGCATTCAGTACTCTGGTACACAGGCTTTGAAGGGTGACTTTGTCAGGTGCCTTGTTTCATTTCCAATACTAGCAGAGTAGCTCCTGAACATGTGGCTCATTTTCAACTAGCCACTTATAATTCTGTACTTGTTGTAATTCTGTACTTGAAATTCTGCACCCTCTTTCCTTTTAGTGATGCAATTTGGCTGGCCATAGGTATGGAAGGAGGACTTTACAAGGACTTCTTCAGGATGGGTTCAATTCCCTTGCTCGGTATTACTACAATAATTTCCAAGATGGTATCAGACAGGTAGGTCAACAGTTGGAGTTATGGACAAGATCGTTAACATGCCTCATTGTGGTTTCGATATGTCACTTCTAATGATATCAGTTGTATCCCATGTAGAGGGCTTTTTGTTCCAAAACAGGGCACTCACTGGAATGTATGTTTAGGATGCCATGGATCTTGTTGCGGGTCATTACATAGTGAGCCGAGGCACCCCTTCACCTTTCCAGTTGAATGGATTTGAATCCTTAGCGGTAAGCATCTCCCTCTTACCTGTATTTGGTCATTATGCACTTCTACTTAGAGGTATGTGCTTTCTTGACTTGTAGTGGGGAATTAACAAACACTTTCTGTGCCGTGCTGCAGTATCTTCCAGGGGCTTCAGCTGTGATCATTGCAGGGGTATACTTGACCTCCCACTCCTTCCGACAAGGTAAGGTTGTCAATAACCTTTAAGTCTTCTCATGAAGCTCTGGATTATGGGTCAACATTGTTCTCATAAAATCTCTTGTGGGGTTATGCAGGGGGTGAGGATGCATACCAGTATTTGTACTCAGTGGTGCTGGCAGGCATTACTGCTGCCTTCACAGCATTGGTGCGAAGTAATGGTCGCCAGTTCTGTAACCGACCTCGGCTTTGCCAGCTAAATTAATTATTTGCACATTGATTATTTGCTGACTGCATCATGGCTATGAGTAAATTGGCAGTTGCTGCACAAATAGTATGGATTCATCCTGCCAAAATGTGTGCTTCCAACATTCTAGTGTTTAGCACTTGTAAAGCTCTGCAGCCAATTGATGTTTCAGCAGCTTGAACTGCATTAGAGTGCTTCTGCACTTCTCATAAATTGTCAGTGCTTTTGATATTCACCCTTTCTATTTGTGTCTTGTATGAATGTCAGCATGTGGGAAATCTCACTCCTGTGTTCATTCTGTGAGAACATAAGCATTTAAATAATCATGTCGCCAGGTTTGGCACTGATGCTTCAGTTGTGAGACAGTTTCTCATTTTGAAAAGGTTGATTTTCCCTCTATATGTCCAGTGTTTAGGGTGAGACCAAAAAGCCACCAAGTATTGTAAGGTGCATTAGCTGCACTAGGTATTTGTAAGGTGCATTTGTTTTGTGCAAGTAGTTTTGACCTGAAATTCTATGATTGATTAGCAAAAGGTGTAGCAGAACAATTGTAATGGGAGGAGGGATCAATCAATTCCCTCCTCATTATGATTGTTATTGTAATCCCTGGGTATTTGCAATTTTGTTATGTTCTGAAAGATTTGATGAGATTTGAAGTTGGATGTGGAGATGAAGAGTCTTCTTTGTTGGGTGTATTGGTGGTTCATACAAAACCATTATCATGTGTGCATGTAAAATTTATTACACACAACCTTAATCTTGGTCTTTGATATAGCTGGTATGTTCTTTCAAATTTAGGAATTTTTTTTTACAGCAATTTGTAAAGGTTGAGCAAGTAGTATGAAAGAGGATCTGGGGCAATTCTGTTCTATTTAAATCATTGAAATTTGGAGTGAAAGATTCTTCTTTATGGTCATTTGAATCATTGAAATTTGGAGCCAAAAGTTCTTCACTTTATGGACATTTGAATCATTACAATTTGGAGTCAAAAGCTCTTCACACTATATGGTCCTGGATAGTTTTACATTTACATTGACATGTTTTATTTTTTGTGGCAATTTTTTTTTGGATACATGAGCCACAAAATTTTGCCATTAATAATTTCTGTTCAGCTGAGCAATGTGATGTGAATGGTTGTGTCAAAACAATCCACAAATTTGAACCTAATAATGTGATTTGGCTAGATCAGTAAGATACAAGAACAAAAGTGAGTGAATTTGTGCTCAATTTGCTTAAGACCATACGACACTTCCTTCCAACATAAATTGTTATTTACATGAAGCAACATATCACAACTGCACTATGAGCATCTCTACTGGCAGCAGTATAATGGCCTGTATTTACTACGTAGGATGAAATACAACCTCTCAATACTGTGAAACTGAGTTTGGAGTTTGGACCTGTGAATATTCATAAGATATAGAGTGATCTCCAAAAGTGCCAGTAAAAGAAAATTATTTTACATTTACTAGTTTATCATGATGATTGGACCATGTGCTCTGGTTAACATTTGACTGCTCTCTCAGTTTATAGTCTTCAATTTTACATGTTTATAGGTGAGGATGGTGAAATGATTAACACTATGTTGAATGTGGTAAAACTTTGTAGAGGACCATATAAGGGGTATGGGTAGATACTAGGGATGCTCTAAAGGTGTATATTGTAAGGTGAAGCCTTGTATATCATAGTTGAATATCTGCATTTCAATTGTGGATGATGTTTTTCCATTGATTTTGAGTATCCCATGGCTAACGGACACTTAGTTGTCAAATTTTTTTGCATTAATAAGAAAACCTTACAGAAAAAGGCCCATCAAGCAGAGCATTTAGATAGGCAGGCTTTTGTTAGAACACTAAGCCTTAAGGACAATGCCCATTACAGCACAATCTACAGTGTTGATCCTACACAAGTGGGCCAAAACAAATTAAAGCCATAAGTATTATGTAAGGAAGATGCAAGGAATCTGAATTTTTTTTCACCCAAATTTCATTCTAACAACCATTTGATGAATCATTGATATTTCCCCTACCCATGTAGATGAAAGGATAATATTCAATTATTGGTTTTGCAAAAGTGTATTTCCAATAGAATTATTTAAAAAGTGATCACTAGAAAATAAAAACTAGAAACAAATCTTCACACAAGTTATTTTTCCCATATCACACAATATTAAGCATTGAATCTAGATAATTGTGCCAAAAAAAATTTACATACATAAGTATTATGTAAGGAGGATGCAACGAATGTGAATCTGGGAAGCTATTTCACATGTCATCACACAGATTCAGTAAAACCTGGGCTAGGAGCTCACAGTTTTGGACCCTCATCCTTAGGTTTTGGAAAGTTAAATCTGATGAAAAAGGCAGACCCAGACAGTAGCTGCGTAGACATGACAGTATAGACCAGAACTGTAGTCATGCAATATGTGCTGTAATCTTGACGTACAACACAATGGACATTTTTTACAGGCTTTATTGGAACATATGAACATGTCTAAGAGCCTAATCTACTTCAATTGCATGTCATCATCTTGTTGGCAAAGAATCATTGCCAGAAAGAGATAGATTTAAGTCATGTTGGGACACCACTTTGTTGTTTGAACACAGACTCATCCTCAGACAGTGGCACTTTCATGCCCACCTTTTGCTCCCCTGATACTTTCTCAGAGGTGTTTCCTTGTGGACCTGGTTGATGCTTTTCTACAAACTTGGGAGGGAAGATAGTTTGCAGATATCGCAAAATCAGCTCAAAGCTTGTGAAAGTGATAACAGCTGAAGGGGTGGTTCTCATCAAGTTTGTGGCACAACCTCGATAGAATCCTGCGATTCCTTCTTCCAATGATATTTTTTTAATGCAATCTAACACACCTGTGTATCGAAGCGCGACCATCTTGGAATGTCCTTGTTCTTGCAGCCTCGAGCGCACCACCTGTTACAATGCTCGGTATTGCAGGAAAAAAAAGGAAAATTTTACTTTAGAAGACATCAAGAAGAACAGTTCAGATCGCCCACAAATATCCAAGTACTATTACTCTTGGTGAATTGCAACAATAATTACAGTCCCCATACACTAAATCATTCCCTAACAAAGCTGATTGAAATTCCCTATACCTCATGTGGATAGGTGAGAGTGGATGCAATGATCTTTGAAACTGAAGAGGCAATCGCCACATTGCGTGGACTCAATTTGTCAACAGTTGTTCCCTCTGGCAGTAAAGCACAAACCAAAATTTGAGCCATGAAGTTCACAAATAAGACCATATCATCCCATATATCATGGTGTAGAGATGCTAACACAACAAGAAAATAAAGGATAAAATGCTCTGCCTGCAGTCTGAAACAAGCACCCAACTCAACCCCAGTATGAAAGTATCCATGCACTCAACCAACCTCAACAGTAATGCTAGAAATCTGTGTGAAAGTATATCTTCAAAAAAATCTGGCCTCCCAATCCCAACAACCTTCTACAGTGTTCAGGCATAATTTGCCAATGCAAGCACATTCAGGTCCCAGTCTTCCCAGATGTCATGGAGGATGCATACTTTACCTCTCTCTGCAAGATAATCCTTCAAGTTTTCATAAACTGGAAACTGAATTGCCACATGGCTAATCCCTGCTAAGGCCGGCACCAGTCCACTGATCGCAACCACACCATGGACTGTCATTGATACATGGCAATCATGAAGACTTGAAATACAAATCCACTTCTATGGAAACTGTGCAAGGATTATATTGGTTGTGCAATCAAATGCCCAATCCTCAAACATGAGACTGCATTGATAATGACTAGTTTGTAGAAAGGCCAACACCTGCTCACTAATCACCACTCCCTTTTTTCCACTGATAGGTGGCAGCAGTTATAGGATGTTGATACTTCTATCTAATTGCAAATGCTGTGCAAGGACATGCAAGGAAGAATGCTGCTGTAGCACCAACATTATATTATGACCTCTCCTTAAAAGGTTTATAACCACAACAGAGCAGGGGCAAAGTCTTGGCGAAGATTTTGCCACTGATAGACAGTTAGCTTGGCAAGTTTGGATGAACCCTAGCTACAAGGGGTAGTGCTAAATTACTATCCTCCTCTGGATGCAAGAGACAATACTTTATGCAGCCATACAAACAATTGCCCTACTGATGATCCATGGATGAGAATCATTCTACTTTAATCTGTGTGTTCCTTTGACAGGGTTGAGACTGACCTGTATAGCCCTCGAACACCCTCCTCATGAAAAATACGATGAAGAGCTGAGAATGTGCTCTTATATGGCACCAAGTCTGGTCTCAATCTCTGTGTCTGTGCCATAGCCCAATACATTCTGTTCAGTTAGTCCAATTTACACATTTGGGTTTGGTCAACATCCCCAACAAAAACACTCTGATGAGGAACTCAGTCTTGACTTCTTACAACCAGAACACTGCACATCTACACTGATACTGGAGGAAAGACAATGGCACAAGGTGTACATCCTTGAGCTTCAACAAAAGACATTCCAAATGCTCAGCAGGTAGCATACAAAATCAATACTTGTTCATATTAATTACTAAATACCCATGCAGGCGCCTGAGCCTTCCAGTTAGTCTAAATAGAACAAGAGGAGCTTGAGGAAGATGAAAGGAAAAGGGGGATGGGGGTTGGGGGTGTTATGTGTTGTTTCTAGGGTGGGGGATAGGAATCTGTTTCTAAAATTAAAGATGTCAAACTAACCTGAAGTCGAGTTTTGACAACCCACAATGGGTTAGTAACAAGACTGGTTGCTGCCCCAGCCCCCGCAGCTGCCAACACATTGGCACCTAAACCCATTCTGTGATGAATATAATGCTCTCCATGTACTACTGCACCCAGAATTTACTGTTTAAAATTAGTGTTTGTTCCCCTACATCAAAACACTGCATGGAAGTCTGTCAAGTTCTTTGTATAAGACTTCAACTTAATTTAAAAAATTAAAGCTTCAGCGTAATACAAAAGCATCAGCAATCCTCAACACTGGTGATAGCAATAAACATAAGTAGTGACTGCAAACCATGGGGCCTGCCCAATTACCTTCCAAAGTCACAAGAAAACAGAAGCTTTTTGACAGAAGATGCGAAACTGAGACAAGCAAAGCTGAAGGCATGAAATCTCACGATCTTCATGAGGTTGTTCTGACTGCAGCAATCTCTTGAGATGCTCATACACTGTGAAATATACCTACACATGGAGTGGGCATAAATACAGTAAGCACTTCATCACTGTTTTTATGACTTCAAAGTTTGAATTACACAACATGAATTGTTGGTTAAAAATCCACAGCATTAATGAAAAGTAGCGAGCATCCTCCAGGGCAGCCTGTCATGGCATTTCTGGTAAATGGAGAGAGCCTGGTCCATGGAAACAGATACACCTTAAAATGATGCTTAAAATTACCCAGTGCCTAGGGTTGGAAGGTGTTCAGGCCACCAATCTTCAAGTCCTCACCAAAGATCACAAATTGAGGGTCTATTCTTGTGTATATTTGTTCAACACTGACAATTAATGCATCCTGGTGCAGAGCCAGCTCAACATTAATGAGTCTTCCATTTGAGGGTTGAGAAAAACAGGAGAGAGAGAGATACCGCCCAATTTGGAAGCAAAGCAACCATAGTTGGAGACAACCCACGATATAGGCCCCTAATACCCTCCTCCTTGAAAATCTGCCCCAAACTACCCAGAATGACCCCCCCTGGAAAGACAAACACAACCAACCGATAGCCATCAGATGGTAAACATCACATTATCTTTCCACAGAAGAATCTTGCTATCAGCATCATGCCTGTCAGTTTAAAGACATGTTTACCTTCAAAATTGCATGGAAGAAGTAAATCCTTATGAGACTACAATTTAGCTCATGGATTTACAAACCTCCAGCAGGATCAAAGTTCACATCAACATATCTTCTGAGAACAAAGGACAGGTACGACTATTGCATACCAATATGTGCTTGTGACTGTACAACAACAGCATGATCATATTGGGGCTCCCTCTTGACATTGTCAGTTACCTCACTGTTGATTTGGATAGAAAGTCAGCAATTCCTTTCTACAAACTCCACAAGGATAAAAACAGAACTCCAAATGCCACAATTTTGTCACAAGACAAGGAGGTTACCTTTTGCACCAATAGTGGCCTTGACTGGCATCCGATGCACCTGTAAGCGGGTCTTAACAACATCAAGTGGACACACAAAAGTTGCCGCAATTGCTCCTGCATTATAAAAAAAAATGAAACACTGCAAGTAAGCACTCCCTTTTGTGAGGCCTATGTTGTGTCCTGCATACCACCTTCTTGTGTAGGACTTCTTTTTCATTACTAATTCAGATGCATCCCAGATAGAATTTAAACATTCTGAAATCACAATGTCAAAACCCTAGCCACTCTGAATGAGTGCTTGCATCAGGAAACCAATTAGGGTTGAGTTTCCACATGAGGAAAAGGACAGCAAGATTGTGGAGGCAAACATTTGAGGAAGAGAGCCATTTGGCAAGCTTTACTCAAATCTCTCTCCCTCTCTCTAGAACAAGCAGAACCCCTTGCAACTCGCTGAAGCTCAGTTTATCCATTCAAGATGTGCAGCATTTCAGCACCAATGTTTTTCCCCTGCAGCTCAACAGTTAGTACTAGCTACAGTTCCCAATGAGAGCACCACGTTTGACATCAGAAACCAGAAACCCCGTCACAAAGCAGGTCCGGGAATTTTCCTGTGGAATTTTATTTTCATTGTTGTTGTGTTTGTTTACCAGTGCACAAAGTATACCTTGGCCAAATTCTCAAATTCAATACACAGACTGCGAGATTGTCCGCCCTAGTCACGAAACACTGAAAGCTCCGCTCTTATTATGCTCAAAACCAAGAAACAAACCATGCATTTTTCTCTCTCGTCCACAACTGTCTCTCTGGGACTCGGAAAACTCTAGAACAAACGGGCATTCCGCTTGTCTGTGTGCTGTGTGCGTGCACACACAACAGAAACCAGACAGAAACCAGCGGCAGCAACAACAACAACAACAAAAGTAAAGATCGATGGAGTGGGATGAAGATAAGGAGGAGGAAACGAACCTGCACCAGCACCTGCAGCAGCGTCAAAGATCTTGGATCGTTGCTCCTCCGGCATATCGAGAGCTCCCTCGGCCCGAAAGCCAGCAACAGCTATGGACTAGAAAAACAGTGCAACGCAGCAACGGCCTGTTGCACAATTTTCTCTTACATATTATTCTTCATGGTCGTCTTTTGCCACTCTCCATGCTGTTGGTGCCCATTCGCGTATCCCTCGCGCACAGAGGCAGAAAATGCGGAGCCGGATTGTTCTTGCATACTAGTGTCGTGCGTGCCCTCTCTCTCTCTCTCTCTCTCTCTCGCTCGCGCGCGTGGGGACTGGGCCGGGCTGGTGAAAGGGGGTCTTTCCATGTGCGTTGGGAACTCGACGGGCTTTGTGGGATTCCCGGTGACACCCGGATGCTTGACCCGACCCAGCCCGGCCTGTTCCGGGTTCTCCGTTCCCAGGCGCAGCGTCTTTCGTGGGCGTTATCCGTACGTAAAGTGTTGGCTGTTTTTTTATACGGTTTTATATAGGGTACCTTGTATGCATGCCCCTTAGTAGGCCTAAGGTACCCCTTCACACCTAGAATGTAGATTTAAGGTGTCTTTGTGTAAGGTAACTCCCTTGGAGAGGGGAGTCCCCCAAAGAACCACCCCCAATATGGATGGGTGGTTGATGACAAACCAAAACACCCAACAATTGGCCAAAATGCCTAATGATAAATCAAAATGGCCTCCCTCCTCTTGGGAGGGAGATTCCATTTTTTAAATAACCCACTCTTTTGTAGTGTTAAAAATCTGGCCTAGGGCTTTATAAAGTAGGTGTAAGTTGTTGCCTTTGCACATAAAAAGTAGGCATACAATAGATTCGTGATTTTAAACTAGGTGTAAGGTGCCTTTGCACCCAAAAAGTGTCCCTACTTGTAAAGTACCTACTCACTTTGAAAGTAGGTGTAAGGTACTTTTGTGCTTTAAATATAGGTGCAAGGTGCCTTTGCACTTTAAAAGTAGGTGTAAGGTGTCTTTGCACCTAGAGGGGTGACCACTTTGTGATCTACATATCAATGAGTGCATATCGGTCTATGAATGTTTTTAATTCAAGATTGTCTTGTGCTTTTTGTGCACGGTGGTAAGGCCCTACGATGGGGGCTTTCATGCAATAGTAAGGGGTCTAGGATGAGGTAGTGGATGAGTTTGGCCTTGCATTTTGGGAATGTCTTTCACTTGTAGGCCATTATCATTTGTAAAGCAAAATGCCAACATTATGATGAGCCTAAACATATGTGGGCCACAAGGTGGTAGGAGTGGGAGGCACCTTGTGTCTACAAGATAGGTGAAAGGTGCTTCCTCTTTTTGAGGAGGCAATGTTAGCACATATTAGGTTGGAGACTCCAAATATTGCACATAGTAAAATTTCTCCATGCACTTCAAGTTGGCATGCAAACCTTTAGACACACATATTGAAATTTATATGATCATACTAGGCATATACTTCTACACTTGAAGCCCCAAAATTCAATTCAAAAGACAACTTACTTCATTCTATTGGATTTTCATTTGCTTCTTGCTTTGGGATGGCATGTCCTATACACAAACATGTCCACCTATACCCATACATGACACATGTCAAAATTGGTCTCACTTTTGTGGAAAAATCAAACTAGAAATAATAATTTTTGTAGAGCTAAAAAGGGTGTATGTTTGAAATCAACGAGACCAAAGTCTAGACTCTAGACCAATAACACCAAAAGTACCATGTGGAGGTGGTGTGAACTTGAAGGCAATTGAAATGAGAGCCCAAGCATATATATGGTTGTGCAGTCTTTGTTGAATTTAAATGGTCTCTCACCTCAAACTCCTCATTTTTCATTTGTCTTTACTCATCTTTGTATATTAATTAGACGGGGTTGCACCCACAATTTCTCTTAATAATTATTCTAAAGGAGCAACATTGATTGGCCCATCCCCAATTAATCTTAAACATTGGGCACTCCTCAAGATAGAAGCCTAAATATGTTCCCTCCCCACAATAGAAGCTTCAATTTGGGACGGCCTTTACAATTTATATATGGAAGTTGAAATATGGCCAAACAATATGGGATAAAATTGAGGCTCTATTGAGAACCTATTGGGAACAGTTGCAAAACCCTTTTGATAACTTGATGAGAACACATTGGGAACATACCAAAAAACAAAAAAATCCCACCACCCACTCCCCCCAAAACCCAAAAGAAAGAAAAAGCCCCACCCCAAGTGCACATTGAGCCTTCTCATTGGATGCCTGAAATTTCTAATTCCAAAATTGTTTGTCACCATTTGAACCTGGGCTAATACCTCCATTGTAAACGTGAGGGTACTTAATGTGGAGTCTTTGTTCTAAGGGTTATGAGTGGGTTCTTCAAATTACATGGTTTTTTTTTGTGATTTGAGAACTAATTCCTTACCAATACAAAGGATTGGAAGGGCATGTACATTTTGCTTTCATGTCTTTGTAAGCTATTTAAGCTTATTAATACATGTAGAAGATCAAAAATGAACTACCCAATAAGCATTTTCAATGTTGAGTTTGAAATATGAGTCTTGTCCATTGAGCGTATGTAATTAATATTGTGGAAGTATATGACCTACCCTAATGTAGAAAACAACTGTTGCAAAGTGTTGGGCACGTACATAATTTAGCACATACCAATACATGGTAATGACATAAAAATCCTCAAAAATGAAATACCAATGTAGTGTTTTGTATTAGACAAATTGTGAATATAGCTAAATTTACAATCCTTGTATGAATATAAGTAGTGATTATTGAGGAGACCAATAAAAAAGACCAAATATTGAACATGAATATTTGATGGTATGTTGAAAAGCTCATTTTGTTTTAAAATCTAGTCAACTTCAACTCAATTAGAATAAGTAATCATCTCAAACTACATAAATTCATGATATTAATTTTCTAAATCACACAATTGCCACACCACTGTTGCAAAACACTCCACAATCTAACATAATTTTTTGTTTCATAACCATTTTTTATAATCCGATTGAATTTTCAATGACAATAACTATTCAAAATTCATTATCTCCCACACCTTAGGTTTCAAATCATCTTCATCAAATCATCCTCATATATCCAGGGCTTTTTCAACAATGCCAGGAGTGCCCAAATGCCTCTATAAATTGTAATCTTAATTTAAATGAATTTTTGGTAATAAAATTGCTCAATATTTAATAACTTCTCCAAAATAAGTTGAAACATTATGTAATCTACTTAGTGCACCCATATTTATTGAGGGCTTTTCAATGATACCAAGAGCACAACAAGAGGTGATGTGGTTTGGGAGATCTCATGGTGACAAACAAAACATACGAACTAATTTCCTTTCATAGATAAACTAATTGTGTAGCCAAAGGAGAGGTATCATACTAACTTTACCATTAAGACAATAGACTGCCGAATAATTAATTAAATTTTAAATCTTAACTTTGACACTTAATTTTTTATTTCTGAAAATTTCAGCAGGTAATGGTTATAAATAATAATAAATGAAATATATTTAGTGTTATCTAAACCACTTCAGTGCTTAAAACCCTAGTCCTTAGAGGTCAGGAGTTTCAAACCCTGACAGTGAAAATTTTGATTTTATTAAAGTTTTGGCACAAAATAAGCAATAAAATTTTAATATTTCAAATAAATAGTAATAATTTAATTTATGCCAAAATGGTAAAGGTACTATGGTAATGAGTGTTGGAAATACTTTACTACATCCCACTTATGGCTAGATTAGTATATAATATTACTCCTTGAAATCTCATTCGGGCTTGGTCTAAATATTGACCCAAAACCTTTAGTAGTGAAATATTAATCTACACAACTAAACCTCAATACATATGCCGTGCGCAGAATATTTAGCTTTAATGTTGAAAAGATTTGAGAAACCATCAAAACATGGAATTTTGGGGATTTTTTTTTTAAAAGTGTAAATTTGAATTATTTTTCTCCTTTTTTTGGAAAAAAATACCCAATTTTCTGTATTTTTACAAATTTTATTTAAATTATTTTATTTCATATTTATATTTTTTAATAAAAATTAAAAACCAAACCAAAGCATGGCTGGAGCCATAACTTTGGAAGTCAAAATACACCAGAGAACTCTTATTACTTCAGTTGTGGGAATTTTCCTTTTGACATGAGGAGCCATTAGCGAATTTGTAAGGGCGCCCAAAGAAACCCAGCTAACCCTTTACTTGAATCGTGCGTTTTCTTTCGCAAGAGGAGGAGGGGCCCTTAGAGAAATCTTTTAAGGGCCCTCAAAGAAACAACCAATCCTTACAGTAGTCATTCGGTTAAGTCCACACCTTGATCTGGGCGTCCTAATGCGGACTTATCCGAATGTTGCGAACTTAGCCCTATACTGCTCATCTCTTTGAATAGGTATAGTGTAACACCAAAACACGTCACAACGACAAGTGTGAACATGTCTTGATTGTAGGAATTAGATCTGGTTTATGGGCCATCTTTGCTACGATGTGCAATTAATGTTGCATAGATTTGCATGGGCAGGGTTTCCTCTGGTTGTGTGTTAGGTACT
>Ga0209208_10000362_pt1 | contig 57222 bp, 53 predicted proteins | sample S1TSphfallax_3_FD_187694 | JGI IMG/M metagenome (GOLD analysis project Ga0209208, IMG submission 187694) | Host-associated microbial communities from peat moss isolated from Minnesota, USA - S1T2_Fd - Sphagnum fallax MG (SPAdes) (version 2) | ecosystem: Host-associated > Plants > Peat moss >... | reverse complement strand
CTCTTCGATGAAAGCCTGTCCCCGCGGCTGGTTACTTTGTTGAGCGATCTGTTCCCTCAATCGGAAAGCGCTCTTCGAAATGGGCTCGCTGGTTGTGGGGATCGGAAGATTCTCCAATACGCGGCGTTCCCTGACGCAAAAGTCATTATTCTCCGATCTTGCGATTATCCAACCGGAACAGCCGCGGACTTGCTTCGCCGTCACGCAATCCGCATTGCCGAACTAGCCGCTTCGCGCAATCAACTGCTTATCCTCCATCAGTAGAAACCTGCCCCAACTTCGCCAAATCTCCTGGACCCGGCGTCCCCGCGCTGCCAACGGGCCATTATGCTACCCTGCCGCCATGGGCGTCTCTAGCCACTCAATTTCCCGAAAATTCTGGCCCTTCGCGCTGCTTCTAACCGCCTCGCCCGCGCTCCTGTCCTGGCAGGGTTATTACAAGCCCGTCACTCCGCCAGCCCAAACCGGGCCCCCATGCGGCCACTACGGAACGCCCGCCTGCCCGCCTGATCCCAACGCTCCCCGCACCACCCCCGATGCGCCGCCAGGTCTGTCCGGAGACCAACTGGTGCTCTATTCGAACGACCAGCTTCGCCGCGGCGACAAACTCGGCGCGCTCAAAACCTTGGAGCGCGCCGCAGCCATGGGAAATCTGGCGGCCGAGCGCGGCGTGGGCATGGCTTACGTCTACGGCCAGGCCGGCGTCACCGATGTGCCCCGCGGCATGCAGTGGCTGGAAAAAGCCGCCTCCACCGGCGACGGCGTGGCCCTCTTCCATCTCGCCCATCTCTATGATGAAGGCAAGGTGGTTCCCGCCGATGAGCCCAAAGCAATCCGCTATCTCTCCGCCAGCGCCCAAAAGCGCTTCTGGATGGCGGAATTCTTGCTTGGCCTGCATTATGCCGTCGGCAAAGGCGTCGCGGCAAACCGCAAGACCGCCATCAACTATATGGACCTCGCCGCGCGCGATTCGCGCCACGACACTCCCGCCAATTACGCGGCCTTCCTGCGCAAAGCCGGCCCGGCGCAATGGCCCACCATCGATGCCCTGTCAGCCGCCTACTTTGCGGACTACGTCAAGACTCACACCCCGCCGCCGATGACCTACGGCCCCATTCAGCCAGGCTCGCCCGAGTGGTTCAATCGCATTACCGGCAATTCGCCGGCCTGCCGCTCACCCGGCGGCTCGGAAAGGGCATTTTGTGCCCACTAAGCCCGCCCCAATGCGAATATTGTTGGATGAAGTTTTCGCTCCTCCTGCTCTTCTTCGCCGCCCTGTCGACCGCCGCCGCTGAAACCCTCCCCCAGCTAAGCGAAACCTTCTGGGCCTGGCGCGCCGTCGAGCAGCCCTTCACCGAAGACGACATCCCGCGCATCGACCGTCCCGCCGATTTCGCCGTCAACTGGTCCCCCGCCATCGTCGAGCAGCGCCGCGAGCAACTGAATAACTTCGAGCATCGCTGGCGTCAAATCCAGCCCCCGCCCAATGCGCCCATCCCCGAACAAGTCGATTACCGCCTTCTCGGCTCAGCCCTCGCGCGCGTCCGCTGGGAACTCGATATAGAGCAGGGCTGGCGTCGCAATCCCGTCTTCTATGTCGACCAGTCGCTCGGCGCAATGTACTTGCTCCTCCTGCCGCCCGCGCCCTTTTCAGAAGACCGCCAGCGCCAGATTGTCAGCCGCCTCGAATCCGTTCCATCCACCCTGCGCGCCGCCCAGCAAAATCTCACCGACATGCGCCAGCCCTTCGCCCAGCTCGCCATCGACGCGCTAAATGATCTCCCCGCGCGCATGAAAACCATGCAGACTGCGCTCGCCCCGCACCTCACCAGCGAAAACAAAGCCGCGCTCGACAAAGCCGCCGCCGCCGCCATCCCGGCCTTGACCGAATACCGCGCCTGGCTCCAGGACCGCCTGCCCTCCCTGCGCAAAGACACCGCCATCGGCCGCGACAATTACATCTTCTTCCTGCGCAACGTGGCCCTGCTCCCCTATACGCCCGAGCAACTGCTCGCCATGAGCCGCCAGGAACTGAACCGCTCCTTCGCCTTCGAAAGCTATGAAAAAGCCCGCGACGCGCAACTGCCGCCCCTGACAATTTTTCCCAACGAAGCCGCCCAGATTGCCCAGGAAAAACTGGATGAAGAAGACATTCGCGCTCTGCTCACGAAGCAGCAGTTGCTCACCGTCCCCGCCTGGATGAAGCATTACCGCAATCTGCCGCTTCCCGATTATGTCGCGCCATTTCAAGACCTGGGCGTGACGGACGACCTCACCGGCCCCTCGCGGCTCGATCAAAACGGCACCAGTTACATCCGCGTGCCCAGCCCCAATCTCGGATTTTTTTATCTCTCCACCGCGCAAGATCCGCGCCCCATTGTCGTGCATGAAGGCGTCCCCGGGCATTATTTCCAACTGACCCTGGCCTGGGCCAACGCCGATCCCATCCGTCGTCATTACTATGATTCCGGCGCGAACGAAGGCATCGGCTTCTATGCCGAAGAGATGATGCTCCAGGCCGGCCTCTTCGACAACAAGCCCCGCACCCGCGAAATCATTTACAGCTTCATGCGGCTGCGCGCCTTGCGCGTGGAAGTGGACGTGAAGCTGGCACTCGGCATCTTCACCCTGCCGCAAGCCGCCCATTATTTGCAGGAAACCGTGCCCATGGACCGCGCCACTTCCATGGAAGAAGCCGCGCTCTTCGCCAGCACTCCCGGCCAGGCCATCACCTATCAGGTGGGCAAAATCCAGATCACCAACCTGCTCGCCGACGCCCGCCGCGCCCAGGGCAAAGCATTTTCGCTCCTGAAGTTCAACGACTTCGTCTGGACCAACGGCAACGTGCCCATCGCCTTGCAGCGCTGGGAAATGCTAAGCGATGCCAGCGAGCTTCCGCAGGAAGCACCCATCCCAAAGTCTTAGCCCGCATACTCACTGGGCCGCCGAGGGTGGCACACGGCTGAAAACATTGCATCCCGCCACGCGGCCAAGCCACTTGCCAGTCATCCCTGCGTGATCCGGCGATAGTTGGGCAACAAAAATGCGCGGGTTTGCAAATGCCCCATCCGCTCCCTCAATCAGCTCAATCTCCTTCGGCCGCCCTCCGATATCCCAAGGCTCGCCAAACATCCCTCCGCCCGCCTCAGTGCGGTCGTAAGTCACCACCTCATCCCCTTGCTCGGAAATCCGGATATGAAATGTCTCCGTTGCTGAACATTTTGGATCCGAGCTTCGCCATTCTCCGGCCAGCGGGTGCGCCGGGTTAACGCTGGACACCGGGCGCAGAGGCCTGAATGTGACCGGCAGCGGTGTGTTTCGCCAGCTAAACAGTCCGGACCATGTTCCTGAATCATGATTCTCAAGCGCTATCTCAACGTGATCGCCCCAAGCTCGTTCACAAGTAATGGAGCTAAGCGTAAGGACATCGCGTGGTGGCCAGCACCGCGTAATGCTCGTGCTCCCCGACTGGAAGCGAATGCGAAAGTCGACCTCCGTTATCGACAGCACAGGGCCGTTTTGACTGGGCAAAGCCTGACCCTCTATGTGCAACAGCAAACCTGTGACGTGGTCTGATCCAAAAATGTGCTGATCCCACTCTGGTATCGAAGCCTCCCAGGCGCCCATAGCCCGCGCCTCACTGCCCGCGCTTTGCGCACAGCCAAGTGCGGCATTCAATAACAGCCAAGCGCAAACAAAGAAAGTGATCGGGCGCATTCACCCTAGCTTACCCGGACCCTCTACCGAACAACTTCTTCCTTCTGCAACTGCAGCTTCGTATTCATCAGCCGAAGCGTCACCGGCAAGCCGCCAACAGCGCCCGCCGTCTCCCGCACCGTGCTCGCAAAAGCATTCACCATCGATGCGTCATTCCACAAACCATCACGAACCACGAATCCTATCGACACCTCATGGCCGTGCCGCGAAAGAAACACATCCGTCCCCTTGCCCTGAAAAAATCCATCCGTCGTCAGCATCTTCGCAAGCCGCTGCGCTTCCGCCTCTTGCGCGCTCCCGAAATAATTCACGCTGTCTCCGCCGCCCGCGCTCACCTTGCCCACCGTCGATTCGTCCTTCACATCGCGATATTTATTGATCAGCCTCACCTGCACCGGCAGCCCGCCCACCGTCGGCGCAACCTCGCGCGCAATTTCATCAAACGAGTAAACCGTGCCCGCATCATTCCACAATCCTTCTTTGACAACAAACGAAATCGTCTTCGCCGAAGCCGTTTTCTCCAGAAACACGCTGACGCCCCGGTCGGCCAGATAGTCAATCTCGCGCAAGCGGTTGCCCAGCGCCAGCGCCTCTTCCTTGCTGGCCGTGCCCGCGTAAAACACTTCGTCTTTCGATCCAATCGTCACCTTCGAATCGCCAGCCCCCGGCAGCGCGCCGCCCATTATGGCCAAATACACAATCGCGCCTATGACGACCAGAAACCCCGCCCCGAAACCAGCCGCCACCCCTTTCGATCCCAATCGCCCGCCGCGGCTAAGCTGCTCCTGCACCGCCCGCCCTTGCGTCATCTCCGCAATCTTTCTCATCGCATAAACCAGCGCGATCGCAATCGGCACCGAAGCGCCGCCCGGAATAGCGGAAGAAACCAGAATCACCAGCCCCGTCACAACAATCGCAATCAGCAAAGTGAAAACCGCTTTCACGCCTTGCCCCAGCCTCTGAAAATTAATCGCCATTAGCGCCGCGCCAGCCACCGGAGATCCCAGCAAAGTGGCCAGCGCAACGGAGTTGGCGTCAAATAAAGTGAAAGCCGGTGAAGTGTTCTGTAATGGGTGCTGCTGTGCAACGGTAGACATGATTTCCTTGCCTCAGTACGCGCCATCGGAAAAAAAAGTGCCTCATCCTCGCGTCAGATAAAATACAGTGTGAGAAAGACGCCCAGATGAGCCAGGACGGTGAGGTCACTTTACTTCTGCGGCAATGGAGCGATGGCCAGCCCGATGCCATGGATCGTCTTTTCAATGTCGTCTATCCCGAACTCCGCCAGATTGCGGGCGCGCTGTTTCGCGGTGAGCCGCCAGAAAATCTCCTCCAGCCCACTAGCGTCGTCAACGAACTGTTTCTGAAGCTCATTCAGCAGCGCAGCATGCGCTTTGAAGACCGCGAGCACTTTTACAGCTTTTCCGCGCGCCTGATGCGCCGCGTCCTGGTCGACCAGGCGCGCAATCGAAAGCGCCAGAAGCGCGATGGCGGCTTCTCCGTCCCGCTCGACGAATCGCTCGTTTGGATCGGCGCGGCTTCCGTCGAACTGGTGGACCTCGATCGCGTCTTGGAAGAGCTCAGCGCCCTGGACGCCCGCAAGTGCCGCATCGTGGAATTGCGTTTTTTCCTCGGCTTTTCCGCCGAAGAAACGGCCGATCTGCTGAACATCTCCAAGGCCACCGTCGACCGCGAACTCAAATTCGTGCGCGGCTGGATGCATGAACGCCTCAACTATTCAGGCGCATGAAGCAATCCAATCCGCTTTGACGCCAACCTTTAAAGTGAACCTATGCTGAACGAGCTGGAAGACTGGGATTTGCTTCAGCGTTTGTTTCATCTGGCCGAGAGCGCCCCGGAATCCAGCCGCGAGCAGATTCTCGATCAGCAAGGCGTCAGCCCTGACTTAAAGCAGCGCGTTCTGCGCATGGTTCAAGGCGCGGAGCTGCCGCCAGCGCGCTCCCACGACCAACCCGTCGCCGGCAAGCTCGGCCCTTACACGCTCATTCGCCACATTGGCGCGGGCGGAATCGGCTCCGTCTACCTCGCCGAACGGCTCATGAGCGGAGTTCCCCAGCGCGCCGCCTTGAAAGTGCTCGCGCCGCACGCAGCCGGCCCCTCTTTCATTGAGCGATTCCATCGTGAGCAGCACATCCTGGCTTCGCTCAGCCATCCCCACATCACCCGCCTGCTCGACGCCGGCGTGGCCGAAGGCGGCCAGCCCTACCTGGTCATGGAGTACGTGGATGGAGTTCATTTCGATGATTTCTGCGACGCCCGCTCTCTCGGCGTGCGCGAAAGAATTGCGCTTTTCTTGCAGATCTGCGATGCCGTTGCCTACGCCCACCGCAACCTCATCGTGCATCTCGATCTGAAACCCTCCAACATCCTGGTCGATGGGCAAGGCTCGGTCAAGCTTCTCGATTTCGGCACCTCCAAGCTCATTCATTCCGGCACGCTGCTCACCACCACCATGCTGGCCACGCCCGCCTACGCCAGCCCGGAGCAATTGCGCAACGAGCCGGTGACAACATCCTGCGACGTGTACTCGCTGGGCGCGATTCTTTTCGATCTTCTCGCCGGAAGGCGAAGCGCCGGAAAGCTCTCCGCCGCGCTCATGTTTGAGCGCGCCATCAGCGAAGCCGAGCCGGAAAACATGCCCGCTGCCGTCACCGACGATTCCGCCAAACTGCGCGGCTTGTCGGCCGCGCGCCTGCGCCAAGTTCTGGCCGGCGATCTGGAGACCATCACCAACAAATGCCTGCGCCCCCGCCCGAAAGATCGCTACCCATCGGTGGATGCCCTGGCCGACGATTTAAAGCGCTATCTCGCTGGCCGTGCCGTTTTGGCGCAGCCGCAAACCACGTTCTACCGGGTCAGCAAGTTCGTTCGAAGGAACCGCGCCAGCGTCGCGTGGCTCACGCTCGTGCTCATCGCTCTGGTGGCCAGCGTCGGCTACGCGGCCTGGCGTCAGCAGCAAGCCATCAACGCCGGCCGCCGCGCCATGCAGATGCAGGCCTTCATGTACCGCCTCTTTAAGCTGGCCAACTCCAACTACACCGGCAAGCCCGCCGCCACCGTGCCGGAGTTTCTCGCCCTCGGCGCGCGCATCCTGCCCGACTACATCAAGAATCCAGCCGACCTGCGCCAGGCGCAACTCGGCCTGGCCGAGTCCATGTATGAAACCGGCGATCTGGATTCGGCTCAGAAACTCTTCACGCAAGTGGCGGCCGAGGCGAAGGCCGAAAACGACATCGCCGCGCAAGCCGAGTCGGAAGCCTTTTCCGGCAACATTCATTACCTCAATGGCGAAATCGATCCCGGCGCAGCCCTGACAGCCAACGCCTTGAAGCTCTCGCGCCAGCCCGGCATTCCCCCGTCCGTGCGCGTCTGGAGCGCCATCTACTACGCCTGGGGGCGCGACAACAATGGCTTCCGCAGCGACGAAAATCTGAGCCTGCTGCGCTATGCCGTGAAAGAGGCGCGCCGCAGCAATCTTTCCAATCGCGAAACCGCCGACGCGCTCTTCAACTTAGCCGAAGACCTCGAGCTGCGCGGCCTCATGCAGGAAGCGCAGGACAATTTCAATCAAAGCTTGCGGCTCTATGGATCGGACCCGGCCGCCTTATGCGAGCAGTCAGCCATCTACGGCGAACTGGCCTTCATCAAGCAGCAAACGGGCGATCTGCCCGGCAGCGCGCCCCTGTACCGCAAAGCCTACGACGGCTACAAAACTTGTTCCGGCCCCCAGAGCCGGGGAGCCTTGACCCAGCAGGAATTCCTGGCCGGCGTCCTGCTCAAAACCGGCAGCCCGGAGCAGGCCCTTTCCATGATGGAACAAGCCATGCCGCTCTGGCGCAAGATGCTGGGCACTGGTCCTGACCTGTCCGAGCCGCTCAATTTCATGATTCTGGCCGAACTCGCCAACAACCGCTTCCCCCAAGCCGAGCAGCACGCCGCCGAAATGGTGGCCATTCAAACCGGCAAGGTGGCCGCAACCGACCGCCGCTTCGGCGTCTCTCACCTGCTCTGGGCGCGCGCCCTCATCGGCCAAGGCCGCTATCGCGAAGCCCTGCCGCACGCCGAAATAGCCGACCGCTTGCTCGCAATGAACGCAATCTCCGCCGGCGCAAAACAAGCCGGCGCCGAAGCCCACGCGCTGCTCTTGGATGTGCAGGCGAAATTGCAGGCCCAAGGGTCGGCAGTTCGCTAGGTCGCCTGGCAGCCGCGCTCCCTCTTGCTAAACTCAAGCGCCGCCGATGCTGGCAAGTTCGACAATCTCATCGACGAAGCTCTCGAAGACGAAAAGGCCGGCTTAACGACTCCGCTGTAGAGGCTATGCATAAAGCGTCCAGGAAGTTCTGGCTGCGCTACCCTATTTCAAAACTTCCAAAAATATTTTCTCCCGCCAAATCAACCACATACCCCGCCTCCAGCCCGCCCGCCCAAACACCCGCCTTTTACCTTTGAGCGTGAAGGAGTCCCGCATGTCTCACTGGAAAAACAATCGCACCGATCCCGGCAAACCCGTCGTGGTCGAATCCCCGGCCGCCGAGCCCTCCCCGTCCTCCCGCAACGCCCTGAAACATGGCTGCTGCGCCGACAGCACGCTGCTGCTGTCCACTGAATCCGAAGAAGATCTAAAAGCTCTCGAAGCCATCTGGCTCAAAACCTACAACCCCTCCTCCGAAGCCGAGCGTCATCTCGTCCAGGAACTCGCCCACGCCGACTGGTTCCTGCAAAGAGCCACCCGCAAATACCAGGAAGTCGAAGCCTCGCTCGACGCTGCCAACCCGAACCCAGCCGATTGGACCGAAGCCCAAGACCGCAAGCTCGGCCGCTTCCTGCGCTACAAAACCGCCCACACCAACAACGTCATCCGCTGCCAAAAGCGCGTCGAAGACTTCCGCAAAGCCCGCGCCGCCGAAAAAGCCGCCGCCGAAAAATCCCAGCTCACGCAAGAGCGCCTAAAAGCCGCCCAAAAAAAATCCGCGCCCGTCGTCGACTGGAAAGAAAAACTGGCGCAAATGCGCGACCAAGCCGAAGCCCTGGGCTATGTTGCGCCCGGAACCCCAAACCCCTTCAGAAAATAGCCGCCTTTTTTCAAAACCGACCCCTTGTCTGGGACAACTCCGTGTAAGATAGGCCTCCAGGCCTGTCGGCTGACCTCCAGGTCTAGCCAATCAGAGTAAAGATAGGCCTCCAGGCCTGTCGGCTGACCTCCAGGTCTAGCCAATCAACCCCATCCCGCCCCACCCTTGGCGTCTTAGCGCCTTGGCGAGCCACCTTTTCCCCCAAATCCCCCAAAATCCCCAAAAATCCCGAGAATTCCCCCATTCCGTTTCGTAAAGCCGTCACCCCTTCCGCTCCCGCCGCCGTTTCGCCCACCCAGCCTTGTCCGTCTGCGGCGCGCGCCCCAGCGCCAGCGCATCCGCCTCAACATCCTTGGTAATCACCGACCCGGCCCCAATAAAACTCCCCGCCCCAACCGTCAGCGGCGCAACCAGCGTCGAATTGCTCCCCACAAAAACGCCGTCCTCAATCACGGTTTGGTGCTTCTTCTGCCCATCGTAGTTGCAAGTGATGGCCCCGGCGCCCACATTCACGCCCGCGCCAACCACCGCATCGCCCAGATACGCCAGATGGCTGGCCTTCGAGCCCGCCCCCAGCCGCGTCTTCTTCAGCTCCACAAAGTTGCCGATATGCGTGCCATCGCCGGCGTCGGCATTCATGCGCAGGCGCGCAAACGGCCCCACAAACGCATCCTTGCCGATGCGCGACTGCTCAGCCACCACATAAGGCTGAATCACCGCCCCGTCGCCAATCTCGCAATCGCGCAGCACCGCGCCCGCGCCAATGCGGCAGCCCTCGCCCACCGTCGTTCGGCCGCGCAGTTGCACGTTCGCCTCAATCAACGAATCGGCGCCCACTTCCACATCCACATCAATCAAAACGCTGGCCGGATTTTCAATCGTCACGCCCGCAATCATCAGGCTGTGCGCCTTGCGCGCGCGCAAAATCGTGTCCGCCACCGCCAGTTCCGCCCGCGTGTTGATGCCCAGCAACTCGGTTTCATCTTCAATAAACAGCGGCGCGATGGCATAGCCGTGAGTGGCGATGATTTCCACCATGTCCGTCAGGTAGAACTCGTGCGAGGCCGGGTTCGGCTTCAGCTCGTCAATGTGCTTCCAAAACAGCGCCGCGTTGAAGCAGTAAAGCCCCGGGTTGATCTCGTCAATTTCCCGCTCCGGCGGGGTGGCCGCTTTCTCTTCCACAACGCGCGCCACCATGCCGTATTCGTCGCGCAGAATCCGCCCATAGCCGTATGGATCTTCCAGCCGCGTGGTGACGATTTTGCCGCCCACCGCCCCCGTGACATTCAAATCCACCAGCTTGCGCAGCGTGGCCGGCTTGACCAACGGCCCGTCGCCGTTCAGGATCAGCAACTGGCCTTCCGCCGTCTCCGCCAGCCCGCGCGCGCACATCACCGCGTGCCCCGTGCCCTTCTGCTCGGTCTGTTCGGCAAAGCGGACGTCTTCTATATGGACGCTGTCGCGCACCCGCTCGGCCTGGTGGCCCACCACCACCACAATGCTTTCGGCGCGCGCCACCGCCAGCGCGGCCCGGATAATCTGGTTCAGCAGCGTGTCTCCGCCTGCCTCATGCAGAACCTTGGCTTTCTTGGATTTCATGCGCGTGCCCAGCCCGGCCGCCAGAATCACCACCGTGACATTGCTTTTCATTGTGATTTGTTATGTCCGCTTGCGCGCTCTCTTGCTCTGCGCCGCCAGCGCCGCGCGCCGCACCTGAAACGCCCGCGACCGGCTCGCCAGATCCACCACCACCGCCGCCAGCGCCGCCGGATCATGCCGAATCTTGCCCTGCGACAGCGAAGCATTCGACACCAGGTCGGCCGTCACCACTTTCACTCCCAGCTTGTTCAGGTTTTCCAGGTCGTTCTCCACCGGCTTCACTTTTTCCTGCGCATAGCGGCGCTTCAACCCCGGCGCGATGCGGGCCGAATTCACCACCACCGTATCTATCAATCGGCGGCGCGCGTGCTCCTGAATAGCCCGCAAGTGCGCCGAGGCCGAAAAATTGATGGTTTCCCCCGGCTGCCACATCAAATTGACAAAGTAGACTTTCATCGCCGAAGATCTCTCAATCGCCTCCGGCAATCCCTCCACCAGCAGATTCGGCACAATGCTGGTGTAAAGCGATCCCGGTCCCAGCGTAATCAAATCGGCGTTCATGATCGCCTCAATGGTCTCCGGCATCGGCGCGCAGCGCGGCGGTTTCAGCAAAATGCGCCGAATCGCCCCGCGGCTCTTGCTGATGTTCGTTTCCCCGCGCACCAGCTTGCCGTCCATCAGTTCGGCTTCGAGCGTCACATTGCCGCGCGTCGAAGGGAAAATCCGCCCGCGAATCGCCAGAATCTCCGACGACAGCTTCACCGCCTGCGCGAAATCTCCGGTAATCTCGTTCATCGCCGCCAGAAACAAGTTGCCGAAGCTGTGGCCTTTCAAGCCGCGCCCGCTCGCAAAGCGGTATTCAAACAAATGCGACAGCAGGTCTTCATCGCCCGAAAGCGCGGTCATGCAGTTGCGAATGTCGCCCGGTGGAGGAATGTCGAATTCCCGCCGCAAACGGCCGGAGCTGCCGCCATCGTCGGTCACGGTCACAACCGCGGTGATTTCCACCACCGGACGGCCGGGCGCATACGTGCCGGGATAAACACCGCTTTGGTCGGGACGCGCAAAATGCTTCAAGCCGCCCAGCAGCGTGGACAAACCCGTTCCGCCGCCAATGGAAAGCACGCGCAGCGGGGACTTGAGCAGATTGCTGGCGTCGGACGGATTCATACGCGTGGGGGCAGGCATACGCGTTTAAAGGTGCAAAACTTCGGGAGGCAGGACAAGAAATCGTTCGGCACCACTTATATCACCGCAGTCAGCGGCGTTTCTTGTGCTTCTCTTCTGGCTCTTCTTCTTCTTCGTAAACGGGAACCGCTTCTAGGTCTTCCGATTCAAAGACCTGACCGCACTCAAGACAGCGCACATAATCCACCCCGTCCCGGCGGTACACAAATTCGGTTCGCTCGTGCTGACAACCCTGCATAGCGAAATATCACCCTATTCTAGACTGCGTAACGCGACTGTCAAGTAGCCGGGGCTACTTTTCAGCTTTTTCAGCCTAGGATTCGATCATTCTCCCTTTCGTCTGTACAATTTGGTTTGCAAGTTCCTGATCCTGTCAGCTTTAAACCGCATCCGGCCACGCTGTCTGAAGTGCTGTCAGCCATTCCGGCGTCTCATGGTATCTACTCTTTGGGCACGCCCGGAAACCCGCCGCACATTAGCTGGTCCGTCAATTTGAGGCGTAGATTAAATCGGTTACTCCTCCCATCCTATACTGCCTCATCGGAAAATTTGAGTTCTTTCGCGCGGAAAATTGAGAATGTGCGATATTGGCGGGTTGGCTCGCGCCTGGAAACCGCGCTCATTCTGTACGAATTAACGCGCCAGGCGTACCCGGACAGCTACCTGCGCCGGCTGCATCTGCGCCTGCCCTGGTTTATCGGGCTGACGCAGACGGACCGGTTTGCGCGCCTCACGGTGGCCAATCGCCTGAGCAGCCGCCACGCGCGCTATGGGCCGTTTCGCACCCGCGATGCCGCGCTGCTGTATCAGGAGCAGTTGCTGGGCTTGCACCAGATTCGCCGCTGCGTCGAAACGCTCGCCGTCTCTCCCGATCATCCCGGCTGCATTTACGGCGAGATGAACCAGTGCCTGCGCCCCTGCCAATGCGCCGTTTCGCCCGAGGAATACGCGACGGAGGCAGCGCGCGTGGCGGATTTTTTGAGCACCGCCGGAAAAAGCGCGCTTCTTCCTCTGGCCGCCACGCGCGACCGCGCCGCCGCCGAACTGGATTTTGAGCAGGCCGCGCTGGCCCACAAGCGCATGGAAAAGGTGCAAGCCGCCATCGCCGCGCGCGACGCCGTCATTGCGCCTGTCGACCAGTTTCATGGAATTGCGGTGACGCGCGCGGCCGCGGCCGAATCGGTGAATCTCTGGCCAATGGTGGCCGGCTATTGGCAAAGCCCCCTTCCGCTGCACTTGCCGGCAAATCAGGAAAGCGGCGCGCGCTCCCTTGATGCGCTGCTCCGCGAGTGTCTGCAAGCGGCAGTGGGAGCAGCAACCACAGAAGGAAACCGCGTCGAGCATCTGGCCGTCTTTTCGCGCTGGTTTTATTCGTCCTGGCGCGATGGCCACTGGTTTCCGTTTGAAACCGCGCAGCAGATAAACTACCGCCGCCTGGTAAAAGCGATTTCCGAATTGGCGAAGCCCGAAAAATAACCCAACCGTACCGCCCGTACGCACAACTGACAGCGCCACCGAATTTTTCATTTACACATAACAAATTCACTTTTTGTTAACACTGGCTTTGTACCCTAATGACTGCCTTTAAGGAGGCCTAAAATTACGTGCGTCTAAATTTTCTTTTCACTTCCGCAATTCTCATTGCCACAGCATCGCTGTCGCAAGCCGACACGATCATCGTGGGAACGGCCGGCAACAGCACTCTGAGCACACCAACCAAGCCTTCGCCCAGCGTCGGCTCCATCATTAGCTTCAGCAGCCTGGCCGATGGCGGCGTGCTGTCTTCCGTCACCACCGGTGGCCTGACCGTCAGCAGCCCCGACGGCGTCCAGGTGATTCCCTACAGCACCATGTACAACACCCCCAACGAAATTTTTGACGCCAGCAGCACCGGCACCGCAAACCTCACGCTCAAGCTTTCCGGCGGCGTGAACGAAGTCGGCGTGGGCGTTGCCGATGACGACGGAACCACCATCACCATCGAAGCGCTGAACGCCAGCGGCGGCCTTTTGGGCACCGCCTTCACCGAAAATCTCGCGAACACGGCGGACGTCAACGGCAACTCCTACTTCGCCATTGCCGACACCAGCTACGACATTTACGGCCTGAAAATTTTGGAAACCGTGGGCAACGTGAACTACTCCGGCTTGGCCATTGGCGACGTGGAAGTGGCGCCCACGCCCGAACCGGCCGCGTTTTTGCTGCTGGGCACCGGCCTGGCGCTGTTTGGCGGGCTGCGCTTTCGCAAGAAGGCGTAGCAGCACGCTCCTCTGATCCCTGTCCCATCCACGAGGTCCTTTTAAAAAAATTATGCGTTCTTTCTTATCCGTAGCCACCAGCGCAGCCATGCTTGTCGGGCTTGCCATTGATCCTGCTCTTGCTTCCGCCCAGACTGCGTCGTCCGTCGCGGCGACAGGCACCACCACGCCCATCACGCACGTTGTGGTGATTTTCGGCGAAAACGAATCGTTTGACCACTACTTCGGAACCTATCCGGTGGCGGCCAATCCGCCCGGCCAGCCCAAGTTCATCGCGGCGCCCAACACGCCCTCGGTGAACGGCCTGACGCCGGCGCTGCTGAACAGCAATCCGAACCTGAATCCGGCCAACGGCGCGGGCGCGGCCAACCCGTTCCGGCTGAACCGCGACCAGGCGCTGACCTCCAGCCAGAGCCACAACTACGCGCCTGAGCAGGCTTCGTTCGACCATGGCTTGATGGACTTGTTCCCGTCTTCGACCGGCAAAGCCGGCGGCACGCCGAACACCTTCCCGGCCGTGGTCACCACCACCGGACTGGTGATGGGTTATTACGACGGCAACACCGTCACCGCCATGTGGAATTACGCGCAGCATTACGCGCTGAACGACAACAGCTATAACAGCAACTTTGGCCCCTCCACTCCCGGCGCGCTGAACCTGATTTCGGGTTCCACGAATGGCATCAGCGGCTCGCTGAACGGTCCTTCTTCCAACGAAGTGGCCGACGGCCAGGGCGGCTACACGCTGGTGGGCGATGCCGATCCGCTGGGCGATGTCTGCTCCAGCCCGACCGGTTTCCAGGTCAGCATGTCCGGCAAGAACGTGGGCGATCTGCTGAATGCCAAGGGCCTGTCCTGGGGCTGGTTTATCGGCGGTTTTGATCTGACAAAGGTCAACCCGAACGGCACCACCGGCTGCTCACGCAGCACCGTTTCCCCCATCACCGGGCTGACCGAGGCTGACTACGTGCAGCATCATCAGCCGTTCCAGTACTACGCTTCCACGCGCAACCTGGCGCACACGCGCCCCACCAGCCCGCTGACCGTGGGCCTGCAGGGCGACCCCGCCAATCACCAGTACGACATCCACGACTTCTTTGATGCTGTGGCGGCCGGCAACCTGCCCGCTGTCAGCTATCTGAAGGCGCAGTCGTACCAGGATGCCCACCCCGGCAACTCCAACCCGCTGGATGAACAGGCGTTCGTGGTGAAAGTCATCAACACGCTGCAGCAGTCGCCCTTCTGGAGTTCCACCGCGGTCATCATCGCTTACGACGATTCCGACGGCTGGTATGACCATCAGCAGGGTCCGCTGGTGAACGGTTCGTTCACTTCGCTTGACACGCTCACCAGCGCGGGCGCGTGCGGCACCGCCGGTGTCACGCCCCAACTGGTCGGCGTCAACGGCAACAACCTGCCCGTGAACGGCCGCTGCGGCTACGGCGTGCGCACGCCGCTGCTGGTCATCTCGTCCTGGTCGAAGGCCAACTTTGTCGATCACACCGTGACCGACCAGACCTCCGTCCTGCGCTTCATCGAGGACAACTGGGGCCTGGGCCGCATCGGCAACGGCTCTTTCGACGCGCTGGCGAATCCGCTGACCAACATGTTTAACTTTGCGCCGGCCACCGCTCCGAACGCGACGCCGGTGATCCTGTCACCCACAACCGGCCTGGTGCAATAGCGCGCCAGTCCGTTTTTTGTTAATTTGAGCGGAAGAGCCTAAATCCGGCTCTTCCGCGTTTTTGTTGGAGTTACCATTACACGCCGTCAGTTTCTTTTATCGTCCGCGGCCGTCGTCCCCGCCTCGGCCATGCACCAGCATCATCTGCCGCCTGTTGCCAATACCCCGCCGCTGATTGAGCCAGGCAAAATGGAGGCGTTCGTCGACGCGCTGCCAATTCCGCCCGTGGCGAAACCTGTTGCCAAAGCCGCTCACGGCGCGCATTATCAAATTCCGATTCATGAATTCAGCGCGAAAATTCATCGCGATCTGCCGCCCACGCGCTTCTGGGGTTACGGCAACAGCATGCCCGGCCCAACCATTGAAGCGCGCACGGGCGTGCCGGTCACGGTGACGTGGCTCAACCAGTTGCCGGCGAAACATTTTCTGCCGATTGACCATAACTTAATGGGCGCCGAAGCAGGCAAGCCGGAAGCGCGCACGGTTGTTCACGTGCATGGCGCAAAAGTGCCGCCAGCGTCGGATGGCTACCCGGAGGATTGGTATGCGCCCGGCCAATCGCGCACCTACACTTATCCAAACCATCAGGACGCCACCATGCTCTGGTATCACGACCACGCCATGGGCATCAACCGGCTGAACATCTGCGCGGGCATGGCGGGACTGTACATTATTCGCGACGAAGCGGAAGAAGCGCTGAATCTGCCGAAGGGCGAATTCGAAATTCCGCTGGTGCTGATGGACCGCCAGATCACCAAAGAAGGCCAGATTTACTATCCGCATTCGCAAGTGGCGGGCGCGCCGTGGGTGGCGGAATATTTCGGCAACGCCACGCTGGTCAACGGCAAGCTGCTGCCTTTTCTGGACGTGCAGCCGCGGCGTTACCGCTTCCGCATTTTGAACGCGTCCAACGCGCGCTTTTATTTTCTGACGCTCCCCGGCGGTCCGGCCCTGCATCAAGTGGCCACCGACCAGGGTTTAATGGCGGCGCCTGTCGAAGTGACGATGCTGAATCTGGCCCCCGGCGAACGCGCCGATGTGGTCATCGATTTCAGCAGCGCGGCGGGCGCGAAATTTTTGCTGATGAACCAGTCTTTCACGCTGATGCAGTTCCGCGTGGGCAGCGAAAAAGTCTCCGACGACAGCGCGCTGCCCAAGACGCTGCGCGCCGTGACGCCCATGCCCGCCAGTTCGGCCGTGCGCACGCGCCAGTTGACGCTGGAAGAATTCGACAGCGTGCTGGGCGAACCCATTGTCCACACGCTGGACGGCAAGCGCTGGCACGAACCGTTGTCGGAAAAACCGCGGCTGAATTCCACCGAAATTTGGGAGTTTCTGAATCTCACCGGAGACACGCATCCCATTCATCTGCATCTGGTGCGCTTCCAGATTTTGGATCGGCGCGTGATTAACGTCGACGAATATATGTTCAACGACAAGAAAGTGGTTTACGTGTCGGACCCGACGCCGCCCGAAGCCTCCGAAACGGGATGGAAAGACACGGTGCGCGTCACCCCGGGTGCTAGCACTCGCATTATCGTGAATTTTAGCGGCTATACGGGGCTGTACGTTTGGCACTGCCATATCTTGGAGCACGAAGACAACGAGATGATGCGGCCTTATGAGGTTCTGCCGGCTTAAAGGCGGGCTGCTGCAAATCGCCGTATTTTCAATTTTCAGGGCGTAGTTCTTCTTCGGTCGCCGCGTGTATTGCCCGCAGTCCGGTCTTGCGCTCAAGAAATAGAAGGAGTTGTGGGTCCACAGACTTCCGGAAGTCGCCGGTTTCGGCAGACGACCACTTGCTGCCGTCGGCAAAGTAAAGCACGCAGCCTGCCCTTCGGGTCAGATGGCCGTCGCGAGTTCGGAAACCGTCGATCACTGCCAGATCTTTGGCATCCGAGTATTTGAAAATCCGGGCGCTATGAAGTCCGTAGCCGCGACTCCTGATCGCGCTGTCCTGCAGGCTGTCATGCATTGGCAGAGCCAGCGCCGTGAGCACGGCAATTGGCAACCCGATCACTGCCGCCATAATTCGCAAAATCTTTGTCGCATCGAATCCCGCCTTCGAGTTCGACCAGTACTCATATTCAGACGCAGTTTGTTTCGAGCCGAGTAGCGACCATGCCCAAAGAGTGAGATCCCAGCTCAGCGATATCGCGGCAAAGATTGGCAAGATCCACCAGATGGCGTCTTGGGGATAGAGAACGAATTGCGCGGGACCGTCCTGCTCCGCCCAATATCGGTTTGCTATCACAAGGGTCTGATGAATGCTAACGAAAAGCAGGAAGCCTGCTCCCAGCATCGCGGCCGCAAAGCGCCATTGAGTCACGGAAAATTTAGACTCGAGTTCCTCAATCGGCGGCAAGGATCTGGAGTCGGCAGCGACAGGAGCATACCGGCGGGCAAGTCCGAAGACAAGCAAGACTAGGAATGATATCGCCGCTTTGGCTAAAAAAGAGTACATGTGTCGCTCAGTCCAGCACCATCATTCTAGCGGCTGGTGACGTTCCCTAAGAGGTTTGCTGGCCTAAAGTTGGTATTCTCTTGATCTGAATGACAAGCGAATTTGGACGGCGAGATATCGCCAGTTCCATCCATCCATACACAAATCTCCGATTGCATGAAAGCCAGGGTCCGCTGGTTATTACCCATGGCGAGGGCGTTTATGTCACGGACGAGAATGGCAAAACTTATCTGGAAGCCATGTCCGGCTTGTGGTGCGTGAGCCTTGGCTTTTCTCAGCCGCGCCTGGCGGAGGCGGCGTACCGGCAGATGATGAAACTGCCTTCGTATCACACGTTCGCGCACAAGGCAAATGATGCGGGAATTGAGCTGGCGGAAAAATTGCTGTCGATGGCACCCGCGCCGATGTCGAAGGTGTTCTTCACCAACTCGGGATCGGAAGCCACCGATTCGGCCGTCAAGCTGGTTTGGTATTACAACAATGCGCTGGCGCGTCCGCGGAAAAAGAAGATCATCAGCCGCCTGAGGGCGTATCACGGAGTCACCGTGGCCAGCGCGAGCCTCACCGGCCTTGCGAACAATCACCGCGATTTCGATTTGCCCATCACCAACATCCTGCACACGGAATGCCCCCACTGGTATCGCTATGGCCAGCCCGGTGAAACGGAGGAGGACTTTGCGGCGCGCATGGCGCAGGCGCTGGAAGAGCTGATTTTGCGCGAAGAGCCTGAAACCGTGGCGGCGTTTATCGCGGAACCGCTTATGGGCGCGGGCGGCGTGATTCTTCCGCCCGCCACCTACTTTGAAAAAATCCAGGCTGTTCTGAAAAAATATGACGTGCTGCTGATTGCCGACGAAGTGATTTGCGCGTTCGGCCGCACGGGCAATATGTGGGGCAGCGAGACGTATGGACTTGCGCCCGACATCATTACGTGCGCCAAAGCGCTGTCGTCGGGGTACCTGCCGATTGGCGCGGTGATGGTTTCAGCGGCTGTTTATGATGCGCTTTCGCGGCAGTCGGCCAAGATTGGTGTTTTCAGCCATGGGTTTACTTACAGCGGGCATCCGGTGACGTCGGCGGTGGCGCTGGAGACTTTGAAGATTTACGAAGAGATGGATATTGTGGCGCGCGTGCGCAGCGTTGCGCCCAGGATGCAGAATGGGCTGAGGCGTTTTGCGGGGCATCCGCTGGCGGGCGAGGTGCGCGGGATTGGGCTGATTGGCGCGATTGAATTGGCGGCCGAAGGCGCTGGCGCGTTCTTGTCCAAGCGGGCGCATGAGCATGGCGTGATTATTCGCCCGCTGGGCGATATTATTGCGTTCTGCCCGCCAATGATTGCGACGGAAGAGGAAATTGATTTGATGCTGGAACGATTTGGGGCAGCGCTGGAAGATACTTGGCGGGCGTTTCGGTGGGAGCGGCGCCCCAAATTACGAAGAAAAGGAGAAACTGATAATCTGGCGGAGCTCTAAACTATGTTAATCTGCATGAAGTGCGATGTCCCAATCCGGAGTGTGGTGAACCAGTACTGTCGTACGCCCGCAATTGCCATGTCTGCCTGGAAGACGTCGGCTACCCAAATGTTCGCGCAGCCGAGGCGGAAGCGCCAGCGCTGGAAACGCGATGGCGGGAAGCCATGGACAAAGCTGAAAGTCGCGGCTGCTTAAAGGAGCTTGAGCGGTTTCGCGCCGCAGTTGACCGCTCAAGAGCAGTCCTATGCAGGTCCCTTGGTCAAGTTTTAAGTCTCGTCTCGAGTGATAACGAGTTGTACGCAACGTTCTATGGGATGGTTCGGGCAGAGGCCAGATTGCCGGAGGACACAATTATTGAGAGGGAGCGACTGCTAGCTGACGACCTGCTGTTCCCCCATTACAAAGACGCGATTCGCTTTGCGGCCTTATCGCTCGATGGTAAAGGAGTAACACAGTATGGACGATGTTCAGTAGTTTTAGCTGATGCTTCAGTTCGGAGGAGAGCCACGGCGTTCGAGAAGAATTCGGTTGATTTCTGCCGCGAGCGAGGTCTTGGTTTTGGGAATTCAAGTTCGCCAAGGCATGTTCCCGCTGGTTACCGCGCGACTTGGGATGAAAAGGGAAAGCTGGCAGCATCTAAACTCGAGGGAGCGATCACTCCCGCGACAGCGGAACGGGACTTCCCGGAAATTCTACTCGACAATGATCTGCGCGATTTTGTGGAAGTTCATATATATGGCCCTTTGCATAGAAGGGCAATCGCGTCGATCAACATTTCGGGTGGCGGACACCCCTCTGACGAGGCTTTGATGCTGGAAATCGAGCGCCGGGCAGAGGAAGTTGGAGTGGTCGTTGGCAAAAGCGGAGGAGCGAAGAGTCATGGTCCGCAAGCATAGTCCAACAAGCATCGTCTCTGGCCAAGCAGAGGTAATGCTGGAGGCTGATTGCTTAAGAGGCTACAGCTATAGAAGGTTTGGCGAGACATCTTATTATCCGTGTCTCGCTGGCGATGTTGCCAATTTGCTCTCCGATGCCCCTGACGCGATCATCGTAAGGTCCAAATCCGCCGAGCAGTCTTACCAAATTCTCACAGGTGAGTGGACGAATGATCGGTCTCTGCATCTGATATTGATTCTGCTAGACAGGAACTCGCAGTTGAGAGCGAAAAAGATTGCCGCCAAGTGCCTAGAAGAATTTTTTTCGCGTGAAGCTGTGACGGACTATCTCGCGTACCGCCTGTATTCGAGGACACTGCCCGACGTTACGGATATTATCGAAGCGCTCCGCGTGAGCGCTACCGATGCATGCCGCGCCCTCTTCGGATTCCTGGCTGAACTTCACAAATGCCAAGCCCAGATTGCTAAGGTGCGAGAGCAGTGGGAGTCACTCAATCCAGATGTCTTCGCTGGCGCTGATGAGAAGCGGCGCTTTGAGCATCTCGTCATCGATGAAGGTGTCTTCTACTACCTTTCGAAAAGGGGGCATCGCGGCTTTAATATCGACCGGTGGCGCGACAATCCTAGATTAAAGCAGTTTGATCAGTGGGAGGTCGTATTGACTGCCTGGTCGCGGCCACTGTTGGCGAAAGGGCCTGGGAGGGAAACCCAAGGTCTATTGTTCGATACGAAGGAAACTGGGACGATCTGAGCCAAGAGCCCAGCGCTAAAAAGTAGGCGGAGTATTGATCCACAAAATAGTGGTCTCGCTTTTTCCTGGATTGCTCCAATGATGCGGCGTGCTGCTGGTGAAGTAAAAGCTGTCGCCAGCGCGCAGCTTGAATTCCTGCTCGGCGAGAAAAATATTCAGGCGGCCCGATAGAATGTACAAGAATTCCTCGCCTTCGTGGGCGTAAGGCTCGCCGCTGCCGGCGCCGGGGGCGACGCGAAACAGATGGGGCTCCATGCTGACGTTGCCGGCGGCCAGAAGCTCCATGCGGACACCGGTTCCGCCTTCCAGTTCCTTGCGCTCGGAAGGCCGCACCAGCGGTCCGGGGGCGTCAATGGGGCTGAACAGATCCAAAATATTCAGGCCGTAGTATTGCGCCAGCTTGCGCATGATGCCAACCGATGCGCCGCTGTGAGAGCGCTCCAGGTTGCTGAGGAAGCCCACCGAAACGCCAATGGCTTGCGCCACGGTGGCCAGCGATTCGCCGCGCTGCAGGCGCAATTTGCGGAAGCGCGGACCGGCGGGCACTTTCGCCTCCGCTTTCTTCAGCAAGCCTTCCTGTTTGAGCTGCTTCAGAATTCCGGGCGCGTTCAGGCCCAGTTCGCGGCGCAGGTAAATGGCGCGGCGCATGACGCGCAGGTCTTCCATGGAATAGAGCCGGTACTGGCTTTCGGTGCGGACGGGGTTGGTGAGGCCCAGCCGGTCCCACGATCTGACCATGGATGCCGAAACGCCCAGCCGCTTGGCAACCGCCCCTATTTTGAGCTTTGACAACGAATGTTATGCTAACAGAATTCTGGAGCTTGCAATAATCCCATAAGGTTTTGAATGGCCACCTACCCCGCCCTTGACAACGAAGTTAAAACGTATGAAAAACGCTCGCCGAAATCGCGCGAAGCGCACCTGAAAGCGTCCGAGCGCTTGCCGCTGGGCGTCGGCAGCAATTACCGTTTTTATCCTCCCTATCCGTTGTTTGTCCAGGATGCCAGCTGCGTGGTTTTTCACGACCTGGACGGCAACGCCTACGACGATTACAACCTTTGCTATGGCACGCTGATGGCCGGCCATTGCCACCCGGCGGTGGTGAAAGCGGTGGAATCGCGGCTGAAACTGGGCACCACTTATGGCATGCCGCATGGCCTGGAACTGGAGCTGGCGGAAGAAGTGTGCGCGCGTTATCCGGTGGATATGGTGCGCTTCACCAACAGCGGCGGCGAAGCCACCATGAACGCGCTGCGGCTGGCGCGCGCTGTCACCAAGCGCGACAAAATTGTGAAGATGGAAGGCGGCTATCATGGCGGCCACGACGGCGTTTCCGTCAGCGTGAAGCCGCAGGCGGCTGATTTCGGAGACCCGCAATTTCCCAACACCGTCATCATCAGCGAAGGCGTGCTGAAAGCCACGGCTGATGCCACCATTGTTGCGCCGTTCAATGATCTGGAGGCGATGGAAGCCATTTTCGAGCGCAACCCCGGGCAGATTGCGGCGGTGATTCTGGAGCCCATCATGATGAACATTGTCTTCGTCACTCCGGACGACGGGTATCTGCAAGGGCTGCGCGAAATCACCAAGCGCCATGGCGCGCTGCTGATTTTCGATGAGATGAAGACCGGCGCGAAACTTTGCTACGGCGGCGCTTCGGAGTATTTCAACGTCACTCCAGACATCATCACGCTGGGCAAATCCATCGGCGGCGGGCTGCCGCTGGCGGCTTTCTGCGCCAGCAAGGAGACCATGTCGGTGATCTCCGGCCAGAAGATGTATCATGCCGGCACTTACAACACCAACCCGCTGGTGATGGCGGCGGGACTGGCCATGTTCCGCGAAGTTCTGACTCATGACGCCTACACGCATGTGGACGCTATGGAGCGCATGCTGGTGGAAGGGTATCAGGCGATTATTGACAAAACCGGCATGATTGCCTACGCCGACGGCATTGGCGCCAACGGCGCTTTGGCGCTTTATCCCAAGCGCATTCGCAATTATCGCGACTGGTACGACCACGACACCGAAGTGTGGATGCATTACTGGTACGGCATGACGAATCGCGGCATTGTTCCGCAGCCTTTCTGGCCGGATGAGCAATGGACGCTTTCGGTGCAGCACACCGAAAAACATATTCAGGCTCATCTGGACGCATTCGCCGACATCGCGCCGGCGCTGGCGGCCGCGCAGCAGGAACGGAAACTGACTCCGCAAGCCGTCTAACTCATCACAACATGGCAACGCCCTCTGTTGGCCGCATCTCTGAGCAGTCTGGATCACTGGTCAAAGCGCTTGGAGTGAGTGACCTGACTTGGCTCTATCTGGTGGCGGTGGTGAACCTGAATGTGATTCCCGTGGTGGCGTCGGAAGGCGCGCGCGTTCTGTGGCTTTGGGCAGCGGTTATCTTGTTTTTCTTTCTGCCGCAGGGACTGGGCGTGATTGAGTTAGCCATGCAGACCCCCGGCGAGGGCGGCTTGTATCTGTGGACCAAGGAGAGTTTTGGAGATTTCCATGGCTTTCTGTGCGGGTGGTGTTACTGGCTCACTAACATGTTCTTTGTTCCGGCGCTGCTGGTCTTCATAACTGGCATCACCACCTATGCAGGCGGCGCGAGCCTGAGCAACAACAAGACTTTCTACTTTCTGCTGACGATTGGCTTTCTGTGGGTCACGATTGCCGCGAATGTGTTTGGTCTTGGGGTAGGGAAGTGGGTGAACAATATCGGCGGCATTGGCGGATTAGTGATTTGCGGCGTGCTGATGCTGATGGCTGCGGCGATTTTGTTTCATCATCCGAGCTTGCTGCATTGGAAAGACGTTCACGGCCTTCCGATGTCTTCCTTCGGAGTGATGTGCCTGGCGGTGGTGGGTCTGGAACTGGGACCTATCATGGGGGATGAGATTCGCAATCCGCGAGTTACTATTCCTCGCGGCGTTCTGCTGGGCGGCGGACTGAGCGTCTTTTTGTATGTGGGTTCCACCATTGCGCTGCTCAGTTCCGTTCCGCAATCCGATGTGGCTTCGGTGCAAGGCCTGCTGCAGGCGATGGACAAAATGAGCGCGGGCCTGCATGTTGGCTGGATCTTGCTGCCGCTGGCGCTGCTGATGGCGGCGTCGCTGGCAGGCTCCACGTCGGCCTGGGTCAGCGGTTCGGCGCGCATCTTGTTTGTGTGCGGACTGGACCGTTACTTGCCAAAGGCGCTGGGAAAAGTTCATCCTAAGTACCACTCGCCGCATATCGCGCTTATTATGTTTGGCTTCTTGGCCTCGCTCATCATCGCCATGAGTTTTATTGGAGCGTCAGTCAAGGAGGCGTACCTGACGCTTCTCGACTTAGCGGTGGCGCTGCAGATGATTTCTTACACTTACCTGTTCCTGGCCTTGCTGCGGCGCGTTTTTTCCAGGTCCACGCCCACGCGCTGCTTCCCGCGATTGCTGCTCAAAATAGCCGGGACGGCCGGCTTGCTCACAGCCATGCTGGGCTTCCTGATGGCGTTTGCGCCGTCGGGACAAATTGAATCCATTTTCTTATTCGAAGTGAAGATGATTGGCACGCTGGCGCTGTTTCTGGCGATGGCCGGTGCGCTGTTTTTTCACTATTCGAGGTCTTCCTTTCATGATGCGCAAGCGAATGTACATTGACGGTGAGTTCACCGAAAGCAAGAGCGGGTCCTGGTTTCCGGTCTGCGATCCCTCCACCGAAGAAGTGATAGCGGAAGTTCCCGACGGCAACGCCGAAGATATTGACTTAGCCGCCAAGGCTGCGCGCGCCGCTTTTGATGGCGGAGCGTGGCCGCAAACCAGCGGCCAGGAACGGGGGCGGATTTTGTTCCGCCTTGCTGAGCGCATTCGCAAAAACGCGCCCGCGCTGGCTGAACTGGAATCCCGCAACGGCGGCAAGCCGATTGTGGAAGCTGAGTATGACATGGCCGACGCGGCCAACTGCTTTGAGTATTACGGCGGCTGGGCCACCAAAATTTCCGGTTCCGTGAATCCCGTTCCCGACAACGCCTTGAGCCTCAGCATCAAGGAACCGGTGGGCGTGGCGGGGCAGATTGTGCCGTGGAATTATCCGCTGCTGATGGCCGCCTGGAAACTTGCGCCGGCCCTGGCTGCGGGCTGCACTTGCGTGCTGAAACCCGCCGAGCAGACTCCGCTCAGCATTCTGGAAGTGGCTGAGTATTTCAACGAAGCGGGCGTTCCTCCGGGCGTCATCAACATTGTCACGGGCATGGGCGAAAGCGCCGGAGCGCCGCTGGTGGCTCATCCCGATGTCGACAAAATCGCGTTCACGGGCAGCAATGCGGTGGGCAAAGCCATCTTGAAATCGGCCGCCGACAGCATCAAGCGCGTCACCATGGAACTGGGCGGGAAATCTCCCAACATCTTTTTCGAAGACGCGGATTTCGAATCGGCGATTGACGGCGCTTTGTTCGGAGTGTTCATCAATCAGGGCGAGGTTTGCTCGGCTGGCAGCAGGCTGCTGGTGCAGAAATCCATCTACCCGAAATTTGTCGAAGCGATGGCGGCCAAGGCGAAAACGATCAAAGTCGGTGCGCCGCTGGACCGCGCGAACAAGATGGGTCCGCTGGTGAGCAAGGAACAGTATGAGCGCGTCCGGGCTTACCAGGAGATTGGCAAAGGGGAAGCGAAACTGGTTTCGGGCGGCGGGCGGCCCGTGCATCTGGAGCGAGGGTACTTTGTGGAACCCACCATTTTTGCCGATGTTGACAACTCATCGCGCATCGCGCGCGAAGAAATCTTCGGCCCCGTGGCGGCTGTGATTCCTTTTGAAAATGAAGCCGATGCCATCAGGATTGCCAACGACACGCCGTTCGGGCTTGCTGCGGCTGTCTGGTCGCGAGATATTTATCGGGCGCTGCGCGCGGTCAAGGCCATCCGCGCGGGCATTGTCTGGGTGAACCACATGCAGCCGACGTTTGTGGAAGCGCCGTGGGGCGGATTCAAGCAGTCCGGCTATGGGCGCGAGCTGGGTCCCTGGGGTGTTGAAGAATACCAGGAGACCAAGCAGGTTCATATCAACTTGAACGAACAGCCCATTGGCTGGTACTGAGAAAGATTCTTGACTTTCGCAGCCGCGCGCATTTAAACTTGGACCAAAGCGGTCCGGTATCGCTTTTCGAATATAAAAACAAGCAAGGCCTCCACGGAAATCTTTTGGCGAAGCGACCGTGGAGACCTTTTCTCGCGACAGCGCGTGCGCTGGCGTTCCTTCATTATAGGTGCGCCGGTTGATCGCTGCCGTTTCAAAACGCAAACAGGGAGCGAAACAATGAACAAGAAGTTTTGGCCGGTCACTTACCGATGGGCGGCGGTGGGCACGCTGATTGCTTATTCGGCCATCGGCACAAAAACATTTAACATTGCCTCTGCGCAGGACGCGCAGAAACTTGCGGGGCAAGCAGTGCGCCGTTTCGACATTGCGGGCGGGCCGCTGGAAGCCGCGCTGAGCGATTTTGACCGTGTCACCGGCTGCAGCACGGAGATGACAAAACCAGGCATGCGCGCCATCCACTCGCCGGGCGTCAGCGGAACGCACACGCCGGAACAAGCGTTGCAAAAGCTGCTGGAAGGCACGGGCCTGACGTTTCATTTCACGTCGGCCACGGCGGTGGTGATTGACCTGAAAAACGCCAGCGCGACGGTGGACGTGCATGCCCAGGCTGATGCGCTGGGCGGTTCGTCGCCCAAATATTCCGGGCCGGCGCTGGACACGCCGCAGACCATCACCAGCGTCAGCCAAGCCACCATGCAGGAGCAAGGCGTCACCACTTTGCGCGATGCTTTGCGAAACGTGGCGGGCATCAGCCTGGCGGCGGGCGAAGGCGGATCTCAGGGCGACAACCTGACCATTCGCGGATTCACTGCCCGCAACGATTTATTCATTGACGGCATGCGCGACTTCGGCAGCTATTACCGCGACCCGTTCAACACGCAGGAAGTGGAAGTGCTGCAAGGGCCGTCGTCCGTCACGTTTGGACGCGGTTCCACCGGCGGCGTGGTGAATCAGGCCACGAAAACGCCCAGCCTGTCGCAGTTCATTTCCGGCGATTTCGACCTGGGCACGGATCTGACACGGCGGCTGGCGCTGGACGTGAATGTTCCTGTTCCCGCGCTGGGCCAGACTGCCGCCTTTCGCTTAAACCTGATGGGCGACGAAGGCGATGTGGCCGAACGCGATGTGGCCGAAAACCGGCGTTTTGGCATTGCGCCGTCGCTGGCGTGGGGCCTGGGAACCGGCACACGCTTCAACCTGAGTTATTTCCACCAGAACGGCGATGACATTCCCGATTACGGCATTCCGTGGCTGTTCAACGGCCCCGCTCCCGTGAACCGCGCCAATTACTACGGCTTCAAAGACGGCAATTATCTGCGCACTTACGATGACATTGGCACAGCGAAGGCCGAGCATGATGTCAACAAACACATCACCGTGCGTGACCAGCTTCGCTATGCAAATTACGTTCGTGACGTGCTGATTACCGAGCCGCAAATTCCGTCCGGCGTCACGCTGGCCACGCCGCTCAGCTCTATTCAAATCGCGCGGCATGAGATTGGCGTCGATAGCATTGAGACCTATCTGGACGAACAGTTGGACATGCTGGCGCACTTCAACACCGGCTTTATCCATCATGAAGTGGTTAGCGGGATGGAAGCGGGGCGCGAAACGTCGGACCCCACGCGTCCCACCTGGACAAACGTCCCGACGACGAGCCTGCTGAACCCCAATCCAGACCAGGCGCTGACGGGAACTGAAACCATCACCTCGCGCGTACACACCACCGCCGTCAGCGAAGCGGCTTATGTGCTGGACACGATGTCGCTGGGCCGGCACTGGGACTTGACGGGCGGCATTCGCTGGGACCGTTTCGACACCAGCTATTCGCAAACCGTGGCGCCGGCTTCGGCCTTTGAGCGCGTGGACGAAATGCCGAGCTGGCGCAGCGCGCTGGTTTACAAGCCAGTGGCCATGGGCAGCGTTTATTTCGCCGCCGGCACTTCCTTCAATCCATCGGCCGAAGCGCTTTCGCTCAGCGCGGCGACCGCCAATTTGCCGCCGGAAAAAAACCGCACCTATGAGCTGGGCACGAAATGGGATTTGCCGAATGGCCGCTTCTCCCTGAGCAGCTCCATTTTTGAAACCACCAAGCTCAACGCGCGCGAACCCGATCCAACAAATTCTTTATTAAATGTTCTGGCGGGAACGCAGCGCGTGCGCGGCGCGGAACTGGAAATTCATTCGCGCCTCACCAGCCGCTGGGATATTTTGGGCAGCTACGCGAATCTGGACGCCAAACTGGTCAGTTCGCAATATTATCCGGCCGCCATTGGCGCGCAACTGGCCAACGTGCCGCGCAACAGCTTCAATTTCTGGACCACGTACCGCCTGCCCTGGCGGATTGAGGCGGGGCTGGGAAGCAATTACGTTTCCAGCCGCACGGCCAGTTCCACCGCGCCGTTCGATCCGGTGACGGGCCTGGTGAAAGAGGTGCCGGGTTACTGGGTTTTCAACGGCATGCTGAGCCGCAGGCTGAACGAACATTTGTCGCTGCAGGCCAATATCGACAATATTGCCAACCGCTATTACTATGACGAGCTTCACCCCGCGCACATTGTTCTGGGCCCAGGCCGCTCCGCGCTGATTGGGCTGAAGTTCAAATTCTAAATTTACATGCTGCTTAAGATTCCCGATGTGCTCACGCCGGAGCAGGTGCTGCGCTCGCGCACGCTGCTGGAAGAAGCGGACTGGGTGGATGGCCGCGTCACGGCCGGCCACCAGTCTGGACGCAACAAAGACAATATGCAACTGCCGGAAGGCTCGCCGGAGGCGCGCAAGCTGGGCGCGATGATTTTGGCGGCGCTGGAAACCAACGCGCTGTTCATTTCGGCCGCCCTGCCCGCGCGCGTGTTTCCGCCGCTGTTTAACCGCTATCGCGGCGGCCAATCTTTCGGAACGCACGTGGACAACGCCATCCGCCAAGTGGCGGGCACGGGCCACAGAATCCGCACGGATCTTTCCGCCACGCTGTTTTTCGCTTCGCCGGATGAATACGACGGCGGCGAATTGGTGGTCGAAGACACGTATGGGACGCACAATGTGAAGCTGCCGGCCGGGCACATGATTTTGTACCCATCCACCAGCCTGCATCATGTGCGCCCGGTGACGCGGGGCGCGCGCATTGCTTCGTTTTTCTGGATACAAAGCATGATTCGCGACGACGGCCAGCGCACGCTGCTGTTTGATCTGGATCTAGCGATTCAGCGCATCGGCGGGGACCAGGCGATTCCGTTGACTGGCGTTTATCATAATCTGTTGCGGCGCTGGGCGGATGTTTAGGAGGATTCTTTTTTGGATTCACCTGGCGGGCGGCTGCGTGGCCGGAATGGTGATTCTTGTGGTCGCCATCAGCGGCATTCTGCTTTCGTTTCGGGCGCAGATGATCCATTTCGCCGACCGCGATTTTCGCTCGCATCGTCCGAGCGCGGCGGCGGCGCATCTGCCGGTTGAGCAGTTGCTGGCGGCCGCGGCGAGGCCGAACATTACCGCTATCACGCTGGCTGCCGATCCTGAAGCTCCCGCCGAAGTAACGGTGGGCCGCGAACACATTCTGATGGTGGATGTTTACTCGGGCCAGGTGCTGGGCGAGAGTTCGCCCGGAGTCCGGTCGTTCTTTCGCGGGATGGAAAATCTGCACCGCTGGCTGGCGGCAAGTCCGGAAAATCGCGCCGTGGGACGCAGCATTACTGGAGTGTCCAGCATGGTCTTCTTAATGCTGGTGATCTCCGGTCCAATTTTGTGGATGCCGCGCAAGTGGTCCTGGAACAGCGTGCGGCAGGTGAGCCTGTTCCGGGGCGGGCTTTCCGGCCGCGCGCGCGAATACAACTGGCATAACGTCATTGGAATCTGGTGCGCGCCCACGCTGTTTGTCATGGTGCTTTGCGGCGTCATTATGTCGCAGCCATGGGCGAACAATTTGCTTTATCGGGCCACGGGCAATGCGCCTCCCGTCCAGAATGCCGAGCGCCGGCCCCGGGCGGGCGGAGCGGCGGGAAACTTCGCCGGCCTGAACCGACTGTGGGTCCGGGCTGAGCAGCAGGTACCGGGCTGGCGCACTATTACGCTGCGTTTGCCGAACACATTCACCATCGACACGGGTGATGGAGGACGTCCCGACCAGCGTTCCCAGTTGACCCTGAATCCGCGCAGTGGCGAAGTGATTCGCTGGGAGCCGTTTTCAAGCGAAAATTTCGGGCGGCGATTGCGCGCCTGGGTGCGCTACGTCCACACTGGCGAAGCGGGCGGCATTGCGGGCCAGTCTGTCGCGGCGCTGTCGGCCGCCGGCGCAGTTGTGCTGGTTTGGACCGGCGTTTGGCTGGCGCTGCGGCGGCTTCTGCGCTTTCGGAAGTCTAAGACTTTGAATCGGAGCTAGTGCTGGCGGCGGCTGGCGCTGGAGCGGGCGAAGCACTTTCGGTCTTGCTTTCCGTTTTCGCTTCGGACTTCTTGCTGTCTGAAGCTTTCTCGGAGCTTTTGGGGGCATTGGCGTTGCCGTTGCCCTTGGCATAATCGGTGATGTAGAAGCCGCTGCCCTTAAAATGCAGGGCGGGAGCGGACAAAAGCCGCTCCACTTTTCCGCCGCACTCAGCGTGTACTGTCAATGGCTGATCGGAAAACTTCTCTATCACCTCGAATACCTTGCCGCATTTTTCGCAGGCATATTCGTAGAGAGGCATGATGAAATCGTTATCCTTTTAAAGTTACTTCGGTGATGCTACTTTGGGAGCTTTTTGAATGATGGCCGGGGCGGGCGCAACGCTGTCCATGCCGTTTGGATCGGCATTCAATTGCGCGATGGTCGTCTTGCCAGTGACCAGATCAATGGAGCGCTTCAGCAGATTGTCGTCCGTGCTCTTCGGCTCACTGCCGGGAATGGGATTTCCATCGGCATCCACTTCCTGCGTGTTGTCGTTTTCGGCCAGCGCCACGGTGGGCACCACACCCGTGTCCTGAATGGCTTTGCCGGACGGCGAATAGTATTTGGCGACGGAAAGAATCACCGCACCGCCATCATCCATTTGAATGGTCTTGCGCAGGCTGGCATCGCCATAGCTGCGCTCGCCGACAACTTGGGCGCGCTTGTCGTCCAGCAGCGCGGCGGCTGCGATTTCAGCGCCGCCGGCCGTGGCGCGGTCGGTAATCACAACCAGCGGACCTTTCCAAACATCTTCGTCGGCCTTGGCGTCGAACTCTTTCTTCTCGGTCTTCTGGCCCTGCAATGAGGTGATTTTGCCGCTGTCCAGGAACAGGTTCGCCAGCGGAATGCCTTTGTCCTGGTCGCCGGTGGAGCAATGCCGCAGATCCAGCACGATATAGGCCGCGCCCTGTTTCTTCAATTCCATCAGCTTGGCTTTGGCCTGCTCTTCACGGTTGCCTTCGAGCGTGGCCACATGCAGGTAGCCCACTTTGTCGCTCAGCATTTTCGCCGTGATGTCGGGCGTGCCAATGACTGCGCGCGTCAACTTCATTTTTTGCGGATCGCCCGGATTCTTCAGTCGGAGGACCGACACTTCGATCGTCGAACCGGCATCGCCGCGCAGCAATTGCTCGGCATAAGCCAGCGGCATGTCGCGCGTGGCGACGTTGTTGATGCTCTCAATCAAATCGCCTGTCGAAATGTTGGCTTTGTCGGCCGGCGAACCCGGAATGGTGTCCACAACCGCAACATATCCGTAGCGCTTGGCCAGCACCAAGCCCACGCCAGCCTTGGCAGTGTCGGAAGTCTTGCGGAACTGGTTGTATTGATCGGCGTTCAGATAACTGGCAAACGGATCCACACTCTCCAGCAAGCCGTTGATTGCGCCCAGGGTGACGGCTTTCATGTCGGGCTCTTCGACATATTCCAGCTTAATGTGCTCCAGCACTTCGGTATAGACCTTTAAGTGTCCATACACATCGTCGGTGGCCACCGCGCGGCCGCTGTTGGCGCCGAGCAAAAGCAAAACTACAACGCAGGCAGAACTGCCTACAACGGTCCATTTAAAGCTGCTGTTCATGGAGGGAATTTCCCGGTTGCTGACTAAGCGATCAAACCACAAGTATAACGGATTGTAACGGTTTAGACGGGGTCTCTGTGAAGTGACCTATCCATTGGACGCGAAACGGCCCATTACGGCTTCGTCTGTTTGGCGAAATAACCGCGAATGCCTTCTTCGGCCAAGCCGAGGGAGCGAGCCAGTTCCACCTTGGCCAAATTATATTGATACTGCGCTGAAATCAGGTTTTCATTGGCGTCCGCCACGGCCTGCTGGGCCTGAACCACCTCCACCGTGTTGGTGACGCCGGCGCTGAAGCGGTCCTGGGATTGCTGCAGGCTTTGCTGCGCCAACTGGACGTTGCTTTGCGCCACGTCCACCTGCTGCTGGGAAGAATTCAGATCCAGAAGCGCCGAACGGACCTCAAAATCAATCTGGCCGCGCAAATTGTCGTATTCATTGCGGCGGTTTCGCAGTTCCGCGTCGTCCTGAAGAATGTCGGCTTTGATGCGCCCGCCGTCGAAAATGTTGAAGCCGATGGTGCCGGTGGCGATGAACACGCCGTGCGAATTGTTGAGAAGCCGGAGGCCCTCATCGCCGTAATAACCGCTGGCGGTGAGTGTCGGATAACGCTCGGCTTTGGCGCTTTGCAGGGTGAACTGCGCGGCCGCCACCTTGGCTTTCGCGGCCAGGTAATCGGGCCGATGGCTGTAAGCCTTGTCCAGCGCATCCTTTAAATTGACGGCTTCCAGCGGTATGGAGACGGACGGGTCTGCCACGGTAAATTGCTGGCCCACGGCCAGGCCGATAATGCGGGCCAGCGTGAGCTTGTCTTTTTCAAACTGATTCTGGACGGCCACCAACTGCTGCTGGCGCTGCTTCAATTCCACCTGGGACCGCAGCACGTCAATGCCAATGGCGGTTCCGGCATCATGGCGGCGGCTGGCGTTGTCCAGCACGGCCTGGTCGGCCTTGATTTCGGCTTGCGTGGCGGTGATGCGCGCGTCTTCCGCGATAATCTGCAAATAAGCGTTGCCCACCGCCTGAACCACCAGGTCGCGGGCGTTTTTGACGGCCAGCGCGGAGGCCTTCAGTTGTTCGCGGGACGAACGAAAATTGCTAATGGCGGAGTAATCGAACAGCGGAATATTCACGTTGGCCAGCGCGCCCTGATACGAATACGGCGGGACGATTTTGGGAATGGAAAAACCGGCGCTGGGAGGAATGGAGATGTTGAAGCCCAGCGCCTGCAGGTTCAACTGCTGTTCCTGCATGCTTAATTGCCCGTTGATTTTGGGCAGCAAGCCGGCCAAGGCCCTCAGCCGCTGCGCGCGCACTTCTTCGCTCGCCTGCTGGCTGCTGAGCAATCCTAAATTCGCCTTCAAGCCGCGGTCAATCGCCTCGCCCATGCTGATGGCAATCGGCGCTTCCGTCGCCGTTCCCTGGGGCACGCTTCCCTGATAATCAGACATCTGCTGGGCGGTCGCGCTGAGAACAAAAAGGGGGGCTGTCAGAAGGAACTGGCGGAGTCGTTTCATCGTTTTAAGCATTTGTTCGATGCAGCCAGCTTAGCTTTTGCACCAGCCTGGAACAAAAATATTTAAGGAGTTAACTATAAATTGCGCTTCAGAAACGAGCAAATTTCGTATCCGGTCACATATTTGAACGGAAATTCGCCCATTGTATAGTGCCCGCAGGGTAGAACGGCCACGTCGTGGTTCCAGTTATACTGCCGCGCGCCCTCAATCACCTGGCGCGAAAGATGCAGCGGAAAAGTGGTGTCATAGCGGGTGTAAATGAATTTCGATTTCTTCTTTCCGTGCGTGAAAAGATCCCAATAAGACGGCGGACTGATGCAGCGCCACATGTCGCGCAAAGTGGGCAGATCCACATTGCCGTCCAGGCTCTTGCGGATATGCTTTGTGGACACGCCTTCCCAGACGACGTCGGCCACGTAGGTGGAACAGTGGTTAAACATATTGACGCGAATGCGTTCGTCAAACGAACTGGCCAGGAACGCGTAACAGGAGCCGATGCTGGTGCCGACAATGCCCAAATCTTCGTAGCCCTGCTGCTGCAGCCAGTCATAACAGGCGCGCGTGTCGATAATGGCCTGGCGGGTGGCGTCAATGGTGCGGCAGATGTTGCTGGACATGGCGTAATCGGCGCGCTGCAAGGCGGCCGGCATTCGCGCATCGTGATAGGGAAGGCTTAAGCGCAGCGCGGAAATGCCCAGCTTTTGCAATCCGGCGCAAAGTGCGTTCTGCTGCGGCAGTTTCGAATTCCAGTGCGGCAGAACCACCACCGCTTTGCGGCCGGTTTTGGCGGGAAACCACAAGCCTTTGACGACGTTGTTTTCCGGGTCCGGCGTGACCACGGGCGAATCAAACTCCAGCCAGTTGTCGTCTTTCAGCGTGTATTTTGCCGGAACGTCATAGGCAAAAAATGCTTTGCCGTTGGCAATGATTTTTTCGTTCAGCCGGATGACGTACTCAAAATCCGTTTCATTCACGCGTTCCAGCTTCACGGGCCAGCGTTCCACCCAATCCAGGCCGACCTCAAACGGCCTGACCACGCGGTCGGTGGAGCGCGTGCTTAAATCGTCTTCCCAGCGGTCCATCCAGCGGCGGTAGCGATGGGCCGCAACGTGCTTCAACCTTCTCATCGGCCTCATTAGGGTGCGGGAACCAATTCAAATTCATGCGGCAGCGGATGCGCCGCTTCGCGCTGTTTGGCCGTCAATTCCAGATCCAGCGCGTCCAGGGCTTTCAGCGTGTCGTCCAGATGCAGCAGGTCCAGCGGAGTCATGGGCACCTGATAGGTGCGCCAGCGCTGGTTGTGAACTTCCAGCCGCTTCAGCGTCCAATCGCGAACCGTCATGGCCTGCTTCGACATGGGCGTATTCAGAACGGCCAGATTGATGCCAGTGCCGAGTTCGGCGTCGCTGAACGTGCCCACAGTTTCTTTGTCGATATTCAGCTTGTAATGGCCGGGGGCAAGCCCGGTCACTTTCAATGGCTGCGCATTCAAAGCTTCGGTGACATCGGAACTCTTAATGGCCAGTTCGATGGTTTTATCCTGGTTTTCCGCAATCAGGTTGGCAAAGGGCAGGGGCAACGCTTCGTCGGTTTCGGTCCACTTCAGCGGCATACCGGCATGCATATCCCCGGCATGCACATCAGTGACGTGCGCAAAGTCGCTTTCCGTCACTTTGCCGTCGGGCGCGTCGATGGCCACATCGCTGACATAAGGCCGCGCATGCCAGGCCTTCAAGAGCTGTTCGGCCATAATTAGATGCCCGGCCAAGCCAGGATGCACCCGGTCGGGGATGATTTTTTGCGCCACGGCCGGATCAGCCGCGTTGGCCTTTTCGAGCATCGCCACCACGCCGGTATTCAGGTCCGCATAGCCGAGCTTGGCTTGCTCGGCGTATTTTTTCAAAAAGTCTGAATAGCGAACCATGACGGCGTTATAGCCATTGGGCTGCAGCATGGAAATGGGGCGCGTCACATCGTCGTAAGGCGAAGGGCCGATGACGGTGATGCGCAGGTTGGGAATGGATTTCTCCATGCTGTCGATGATGTGGCGGTAGCCGTTCTCATAAACTGTGTCGTCGGCCTCTTTGTGGTTGGCGTAGTTGCCGTCGTTCATGCCCAGCATGATGGTCATAACGGTGGGATGATAAGCCACCACATCGCGCGCCAGCCGCGTGTCAATATTGCCGCCTCCGCCGCCCGTCACGCGGTCGCCGCCCCAGCCGGAGTGAACGAAATTCACATTCAGGTTCGGATAGCGCGTCACAACGTAGAATTCCGTCAGCATGGTGTATAGGCGCTGGTCGGTAATGCTGTCGCCGTAGAAGACCACGGTGTCATTGGGCTTCAGGGCGAACGGGTCGGCGGCGCTTGCGTGCTGCCAAAACAAGAAAGCGAACAGGGCGATCCGGAGGGAACTTTTCATAAACACAACCTTTCCAGGATAGCGAGGCGGTGCGGCAAGATATGATCTAAGGGCAAACTGTATGACACTGAAAGCCAGAAAAAAAGCCGGTGAAGAGCTGATCGGCAAGTATCAATCGCGCGACCGCGTGGGCAAATACGAAGCTGCCGTGGACGCCATTGCGGATATCCTGTTGGCCATCTCGCAAAGCGATGCGGACGCGACGAAGATCCTGCACGCGGCAGAGGTGGAATTCCGGAATTCGGCGGAAGTGGAAGAGTTTGTTTCGGAAGGCTAGTGGCTTAAGTATTCGGCAGGCGGCGCCGTGTGCTTGCCGGTATTGAAAATTCTTGGGTCAAAGAAGAACGGAAAAGTTTCGATGAGGCTTACCTCTGACGCGAACCGGGGGTGCTTTGGGTTAAGGATGAGATTTCTTTCCATCGGGATGATGATGGAAGGAACTTCCAGCGCAATGAAATCATTCGAAGCAAGCCATTCAGAGCCTATGTGCTGGGTTTGAACTTCCACATAAGGCCAGTTCGCCGGAAGCGGGCCTCCGAGATGCTGTTCAATGGTGATGATCGAATCATCGGGAATTTCAATCTTCATCAGGACCGAATCAACGGGCCGCAATGCTGAATGGACGGCGTATTCGAGCGCCGCCAGTGAAATGGACGTGGACACGTAAAGCACTTCTTGACCAACGAAATGCCAACGCCCGGAATCAACCAGTCCCCCGGCCCCGCTGATGTCAGCGTATTTCTTTCTTGCAATGCGCCAGCAAAGCACCCGCTTAGGCAATCATCCCGTAGTCAAGACAGGTGAGGATGCGGTCCACTTCGGCTAGGTTGCCCGTGCCCCTGATGAAGTTGTTTGGCGACTGGTTGTTCAGGGCTCCGCATTCGATGGATAGCCACTCCCTGGCGGTTTCTTCAGAGCCAAAGGTGTCAATGGCATGCTCCATTAGCTTCGAATACTGCTGAGCTTCCGCAACGCCGGGCTTCTCCGTCAATTCCAGCAAAGCCGTTTCTCCGCCAATTGTGCTTGTGCTTTCGTTAGTTGCCATAAGCACCATTATCCATCTTTTGACAAACTAATGATCGTGCAGTTCTTTGCTGAGCCGCGCCAGCACCTGCGCCCCGTCAGGCCCCGACAGATCGCTGTCCAGTTGCCGCAGCGCAAAGCCGACCACATCGCGGTGATGCAGTTTTGAGCCCAGCATATTGTCGGCGCTCAGCTTCAGCCACAATTCATGCAGGCGGTCCACGTCTTCCGGCCACAGGCGCGGCGGATGCGGACCCAGATTCACAAACGTGGAGGGCCGGTCGGGGGTGATAATTTCGAGCGCAAACGGATGCCGCGGCTCCGGCAGTTGCTCCCACGCCAGGCCGATGCGGCGCGCCAGTTCGTCCGATGTCATTAGCTGGGACACGCCGGTAATCAGGCGCGACACTTTCAACTGGCTGGCGGTTTGCACCAGCGCCGCGAACGGATCAAGAGCCGGCACCACCAGCAGCTCCACCGGCTTGCCTTCTTTTTCCGCCAGGTTGACAACGCTGGTGAACAAGTCTTTTTCGGAGTCGCCAAAAACCTGGTCGTCGCGCAAGGCGTAATCGCTGTCCGGCCCAATCATGCGCACCGTCATCACCACAATGTCGTTGCGGCGCAGGTTGGTGCGCTGCAAGGCGCGGCGCAGATGCTGCATGTTGTTTTTGTTGCGCACCGCCACCAGAATGCTTCCCGGCCGCGCATGCACGGAACTGGCTTCAATCTGCGGCTGCTGCTGAAGGTTGAACTCTTCCAGAGCATGCTGGTGAATATTTTTGTGCTTGCGCAGGTTGATCTGTTCCGAGACGGTGAAGAGCACAAAAAACGCGGCGCTGAAGCTCAGGCCGTACTTGGTGGCGTTCTGCTTTGAGAATAAATTCACGAAAGCCGTGGAGAGCAAAACCAGCGTGATGATGCCCAGCCCGACCGGGATCTCCTTGCCCGCGATGCGCAGGTTGAGCGGAACTTTGTATTCCTGGTCGTGCCGCTGGAAGCGCAGCACCAGCACGCCCAAAGCCTTAATGGCAAAGCTCCAGATAACGCCGAACGCATAAGCCTCGCCCAGCAGATAAACGTCGCCTTTGCTGTAGATGATAGTGGCAATCTGCAGCATGGTGATAATGTTGATGAGCCTGAAACTGGTGCCGAATTTCGCGTGCGGCTTGCGGAACCAATCGAGAAGGACGCCATCTTCGGCGACGCGGTTCAGCACGCCGTTGGCGCCAATGAGGGAAGTATTCACCGCGCCCGAAAGAATGAGCACGCCCACCACAACCACAAAAATGTGAAACGCCAGCCGCAGCACTTCCGGCCCAGACAATTGCATGGCCAGCACGCCGATCAGGTTGTTCACGTAATCGTCGTTATGCAGTTTGGCCGGTATGATCATGGAGGCTAAAACCGTGATGACGCCGGTGCAGATGACGGCGTAGATGCAGGTGATGTTGCCCGTGATTTTCAGGTTTTTCAGCTTGGGCGAAGCAATTTCGCGGTACACCTGCGCCAGCGTTTCAAAGCCGCTCATGGACAGCAGCGAATGGCCAAACGCAATGATAATGGCCACCATTGGAATGGTGGGCCAGCTTGTGCCTTTGAGCCATCCCAGTGACGATGTGGTGAAAATCAAGTGGCTGGGTGTGGGCGCCGGCGGCAGTTCCCATGTCCCTTTCAGAACCATGGTGATGGGGCACCAGATTAACAGCGCCACCACCATGACGGTGGTCAGTTGCATAATGCGCAAAGCCTGGCCGCTGGATTCATGGATGCCGCGGATGTTGCTGCGCCAGAAATAAACCGTGACCACGACGCCAAAGAAGGCGGCGAAATAATTCTCGTTGAAGTTGCCCTGCAAATGCAGCAGCGCCATCATTTCCTTGATCAGGTAAGCCAGATAAAGGCCCGCGCTGACGCAGCTAATGGGTCCGGTCAAGATATAGTCGAAGACGATGGCCGACACCGAGAAGCGCGCAATGGCCGGACCCATGCTGTCTTTCACCACCACATAAACGCCGCCGCGCACGAACATGCCGCAGCTTTCCATGTAAACCGAGCGCACGGCGAAACTGAAAATCATGACGCCCAGCACGTACCAGGCGGCCGATTTGCCAATGGACTGCTCGGCAATGCCGCCGGCGTAAAACATGGACGAAGCCAGATCGCTAAGAACAATGGCTGCGCCGCGCCAGTAGCTGATGAAAGAAAGCGCAACTGTCGTGGCAACCACAACCTTTGCGGTGGTGGCGGCTTTAGCGGTAGTCTCCATGTGATCTGCTGAGATAGATTACTCAGATTGTAAACCGAACAGGTTCGCTTTCGCGTTCTGGCATTCTGAAACAATGCGCTGGTTCTTGTTTATGGCCGCTTGGGCTGCTTATGCCCAGGTCTTCCATGCCGATCCGGAAAAAATTATTCAAGGCGAGGCGATTAAAGTGACGGCCGGTGGCAATATCACCAGCGCGCGCATGCACGGCCAAACCATTCCGCTGTTTCCCGAAGCAGGCGGCGAACGATTGGGCCTGATGCCTGTGCCCGTGCTGGCCAAACCAGGCGAATACAGCCTGGAGTTTCTGGATGCCAAGGGCGAGGTGGCCGGCAAAATCGCCATCACCGTTTTAGACGCCCATTATCACCGCGAAAATATTTCCATTGCGCCCGCCATTGCCGCCTTGCAGCCGTCTCCCGGCGAACAGAAAACCGTGGGCGATTTTCAAAAAATCGATTCCGAAACCCGCTACTGGACGGCGCCGTTTCATCCGCCGCTGCCCGGATGCGTGACGTCGCCTTTTGGCTCGGCGCGCATGCACAACGGCAAACTGACGGGCAGTTTTCACGCGGGCATCGACCAGCGCGGCGCTGCCGGCACGCCGATTCACCCCATCACGGCGGGCGTTGTCAAGCTGGTGGAGAAATACAACCTGCGCGGCGGCACGGTGGCCATTGATCATGGCCAGGGCGTGGAAAGCATTTATCTGCATATGTCGGCCTTTCATGCCAGCCCAGGCCAGCACGTGACGCCCAACGATACGATAGGGTACGTGGGCTCCACCGGCCGGTCCACGGGGCCGCATGTTCACTGGACGCTGTATGTGCATGGCGAAGCGATGAATCCCGCTCAATGGATGACACTGAAGGCTTGCCCGGTTTCTCATAAGCAGTAAATGCACATTGGCATAGATTTTGGAACCACCAACAGTTCTCTGGCTGCCGCCGATGCGCAAGGGAACGTGACGCTGACCACCTTCCCGTGGCGTGACGCGCTGACTGAATCGTTTCGGTCGCTGCTGTACCTGGAGCGCTGGAAAGAAGGCACGCGCAGCACCATCAAATCATGGGGCGGGCCGTTCGGCATTGAGCGCTATTTGAATGCCGACGACAAAGGCCGGCTGATTCAATCGCTGAAGTCTTTCCTCACCAGCCACAGCCTGATCTCCACCGAAATTTTTGGCCGCCAGTTCCAGTTGGAAGAGCTGATTGCGCGCATTCTGCGCGAAATTCGCCAGGCGGCGGAAGCGCAACTGGGCCAGCCGGTGCATAAAGCCGTGGCGGGAAGGCCGGTGCGTTTTGTGGGCGCTGAATCGGCCGCTGACGACGAATACGCCGAATCGCGGCTGCGCAAAGCGTTTCTGAAAGCCGGTTTTGAAGAAGTCACGTTTGAGCTGGAGCCGGTGGGCGCGGCCTGCCATTACGAATCCACGCTGGACCATGACGAACTGATCATGATTGGCGATTTCGGCGGCGGCACCAGCGATTTTTCTTTGCTGCGCGTGGGGCCGTCCAGACGCCGGGGGCAGCATCGCGTGCTGGGCAACGAAGGCGTGGCGCTGGCCGGCGATTCTTTCGACGCCAAAATTATTCGCCACTTGGTTTCACCGGCTTTGGGCGCGGGCACCATGCTGAATTCGCACGGAAAAATGCTGCCCGTGCCTAACTGGGTGTACTTCAAGCTGGAGCGCTGGCATCATCTTTCCTTTTTGAAGTCGCGCGAAACGCTGACCATGCTGCAAAGCGTGGCCACGCAGGCGGTTGCGCCCGCGCAAATTCGCGCGCTGCTGTGGCTGGTGGAGCATGATCTGGGCTATCCGCTGCACCAGGCCGTGCAGCAGGTGAAAGCCAAGCTGTCGTCGGAACCGAAGGCCGAGTTTCGCTTTGAAGACGGCGACGTGGAAATGCGCGAACAGGTGAGCCGCGCGCGTTTTGAATCGTGGATTCAAGAGGAATTGGCGGCCATTGAAAACGGCGTGGACCAATTGCTGAAGAAGACGGCGGTGAGTCCGGCGGACGTGGATAAAGTCTTCCTTACCGGCGGTTCCAGCTTTGTTCCGGCCGTGCGCCGCATCTTCACTTCGCGCTTTGGCGACGCGAAAATTCAAACCGGCGGCGAGTTCACTTCCGTGGCGCGCGGATTGGCCTTGCGTGCTCGCGATCTGGCGTAAGCGAATTGAAACACAGCCCTGCTACAAGAGATGTATGCCACGCTATGCCGCCATTGACATAGGCAGCAATTCCATTCGCATGATGGCGGCTGAAGTCAGCCACGGCGAAACTCATATTCTGGTTCAGGACCGCCAGGTGGTGCGCCTGGGTGAGAGCGTTTTTCGCACTGGAAAAGTGAGCGCCGACGCGCTGGGAGTGATGAAAACCACGCTGGAACGCATGGCCGCGTCCTATAAAGGCTTGGATGTGGCGGGTGTGCGCGCGGTGGCCACCAGCGCGGTTCGCGATGCCAACAATCAGCAGGAATTTCTGAGCTGCGCCAGCGCCGCGCTGGGAACAAACGTGGAAATCATCTCCGGGCCGGAGGAAGCGCGGCTGATTCATCTGGGCGTGGAAGCGCGCTGGCCGCGGTCCAAGGAACGAACGGGGGAACGCACGCTGATTATCGACGTGGGCGGCGGAAGCGCGGAATTGATTATCAGCCAGAACGGCCAGTTGATTGACGCCGTTTCGCGTCCGCTGGGCGCGGTTCGCCTGAACGAAGTTTTTCTGAAGAACGACCCGCCGCTGCCCGAAGAGCGCCACCGGCTGGACGCTTACATTGAGGAAAAGCTGGAGCCGTTTCTGAAGCTTCACGACAAGGAAAAGTTTGACCGAGTAATTGTCACCTCCGCCACCGCCGCCGCCATTGTCTGCGCGGCGAACCAGATACCGCGGCCGCGCCGGGAAGAAGCCGAGCGCCTGCGCGCGTCACTGGCGCAAGTGCGGGAGCTTTATCAGACGCTGGTGAGCAGCAATCTGGAAGCGCGCCGCAAGCTGATTGGCATTGGCCCGCGCCGCGCCGAAATTGTCACGCCGGGAACAGCCGTGTTTTTGAAAGCGCTGGAGCTTTTCGGCCAGCGCTCCGTTTATTATTGCGGCGGGGGCGTTCGCGACGGCATCATTGCCGACCTGGCGGCGCGCGGCGTGGGCAGGGAACTGGTGCAACTGACCCGCGAGCGGCGCGCGGTGGTGGAAGCCATGGCCAAGCGCTATGAAGTGTCCATGAAGCATGTGCGGCATGTGGCATTTCTGGCGCATCGCTTGTTTGAGATTCTGCAGCCGGTCCACCGTTTGCCGCCCGACGCCGGCAAGCTGCTGGAAGCGGCGTCCATTCTGCATGACATTGGCCACTTTGTCAGCAACACCGGGCACCACAAACATTCGGCCTACCTGGTGGCCAATTCCGACATGCCCGGATTCACGGACAAGGAACGCCTGAACATTGCGGCGCTGTGCCGCTTTCATCGCAAATCGATGCCCCAGCCGAGGCACACCCATTTTCAGGCGCTGGATGTGGAAGCGCGCCGCTGGGTGACTTGCTTGGCGGCCATTCTGCGCATGGCCGATTCGCTGGACCGCGGCCACTCCCAAAAAGTGAGAAACCTGACCAGCACCTTGCGCGACGGAGCCATCTGGTTTTGCGTAGACGCAGAGGCCGATGCGGATCTGGAGATCTGGTCGGCGTCGGAGGCGGCTAAAATTTTCAGCGAGCTGTATTCATTGCCGCTGGAGTTTCAGCTTAAGAAAACTTCAAAACCTTCTTGACGCCGCGCGCCACGGTTTTCCAGTTGTCGCGAATGTCGCCCAAATGCCTGCGGCCCGCGTGCGTGATTGTATACAGTTTCGCCTTTCGTCCGCTTTCGGTGGTGCTCCAGGTTCCGGTAATCAGCTTTTCGCGCTCCATTCGATGCAAGGCGGGGTAAAGCGAGCCTTCCTCTATTTTCAAAAGCCCTTCCGACGCCACTTTCACGTGCGCGGTGATGCCGAATCCATGATTTGGCCCGTGGTCGAGAGTTTTTAAAACCAGCAGTTCCAGGCTGCCCTGCAAATTGTCCGCGCGCTTCGGCATTCCAAGGTCTTCCCTAGAAGACTAGGGGACTTAAACCAGCGTACTGAGACTTTCTACGGCTTGTCAATTGCCAGGGGTTTAGACGGCCGGGACTTTAGGCGGATCCGCAGCGCGGTTGTTGCCTGCCGGTGGCATCGCAAGCAGAGGGTTCGCATGTTGGACAGGTCGCATTCGCCGCCGCCTTCCACCACTGGAACAATGTGGTCGGCGTCCCAAAGAGATTTGCGAACGGCGGGGACGCCCCACTCCTTTTGAAGCTTCAGGCGCGCCATGCCGCGCGACCTTTTCATGTGGAGCAGGGCAGCCTGGCAATCGACATGGCAGACGGAGCAAATCCCGCAGTCGCGCTCAAAAACTCGCGCGCGAATGTGTGCGGGACTAGTGCGCAGCTTCCACTCTTCCACGCAGAAATCGGAGCAGAAAGTGAAACGGCCTGGAGGCACCTCCAAGCTGCACCAGCGGCAAAGGTTGCGGCCGCCCGGACCTTTTTCAAGCAAAGTGCGGTCGGCCCATCCTCCCGCCATGCTGCGCTGTTTGCTCATTCAAACAGCATAGCCACAAAATGTTCGAAACAAAACGCTAACGGGTTGTTCTGCGCCGAGCCAGGTATCCAGCCGCCAGCAATCCCATGCCCGCCAATGCCAGGCTGGCCGGTTCCGGAGTCGTCACGGCGCTAATGGTGGCCGTGCCAATGGTCGCGCCGGTCAGGTTTGGGATGCCATAAACGGAGCTAAGGGCTGCGGCCAGCGTCGGGTCCAAAGTCAGCACGTCGCCCGCGCCAATATCGAAGAAGGGGGTGGTGCTGCCAGTGGCGCTGTTCACGTTGCCAGTGATGGTGTTGGTGGATAAATTAATCGTGAAGTCGGTGATATCGGTGGTGATGCCGTTGTCGGTAAAAGCCAGTCCGCCCGAGTGAGTAATGTCTGTCGTCGTGTCGCCGCCTGTGATGGGAAACACCGCATTTAGCCCGCTCACGGTAGCCGGAGCCACCGGGGCGATGCTAAAACCGAGACCCGTCAGCGCGGACACGGTGCCGGAATTCAGGGCCACCGTGGTCGTCCCTCCATAAATCGTCTCCGCGCGGACTGAAGCCGCGCATGCCAGTAAAACTATCAAGAAGCCGTATCTTGCCATTTATAACTCCTCCATAGCTCTATATGCGTCTGCCAAAAAACCGGGTTCATGAAAATTAGGGGCTGAACTAAGTTGTTTTACCTCTAGTGAAATGGAGTTACAAATGCCAAAAGCATTTAAACAGGCGAATAAGAAATTGAAGCGCAGGCAAAACACCAACATCTCTCAACTGATCGAAGGAGATCATCTGAAATGAAAAAACTGCTTCCCATTTTCGCCCTGCTCGCGCTGTTCTCATTCAGCGCCGCTGCTGCCGACATTGTCGATACTGCCGTTGCCGCCGGTGATTTCAAAACCCTTGTGGCTGCCGTGAAGGCTGCCGGCCTGGTGGACACATTAAAGGGCGCAGGCCCGTTTACCGTCTTTGCCCCCACTGATGAAGCTTTCGCTAAATTGCCAGCCGGCACCGTGGACGCGCTGTTAAAGGACCCGGAAAAGCTCAAGACCATCCTTCTTTACCACGTGGTTTCCGGCAAAGTGATGGCTGCCGACGTGATGAAGATGAAGTCCGCCAAGACCATGGAGGGCGGCACAGTCAGGATTCACGAAATGGGCGGCAAAGTAATGGTGAACAATGCCACTGTTTCGAAGACCGACATCATTTGCGACAACGGTGTCATCCATGTTATTGACACGGTGCTGATGCCGAAAACCAAGACCAAGATGTAGTTAGCGTTCGCCAAGACTGAGTGGATGCTCGTGACCGCGGGCATTCACTAACTCCACGCTGACAATCTGGCCGTCATCCACAATAAGCGCCTGGTCGAAGTTATTCACGGTGGGGCAAACGTGCCTCGGAATGAGGTAGAGTTTTCCTCCAATCGGAGGCGTCATTGTTCCGGCGGTGACCTCCATGGGCAAATGTTCTTCACTCGGTTTCACGGGAGTTAGGCCCGGGTGCCCAATCACCGCGCAGTTAGGAACTCCAGAATCCACTCCCACGGCTTTATGTCCGGCGTCACAAGTAATCACTCCAGGCTTCGGATGACTGATTACTGTAGCCATCACGACCGCCGCCGGCACATAGCCAAAGCCGGGCAACTGCTTCAGGCTGGAGAGATCGTTATAAACAACGGTTCCCGGAGAAATTCGCTGCACAAACGGAGCGCCTTTGAATCCCGGGTAGAGATAGCCGTAAGGCGAAGCGGGAGTTCCGGATGTCACCACTTCTTCCATCTCAATTCCCGCTGCTTGAAATGCCGCGACAATCTGCATCAAGCGGTCGTACCCATCGAAGGCCAGCTTGCGCCGTTCGTCAGGGTCAATCATGGAGACATGCCCGTCGTACCAGTGCAATCCTCGGAACTGAGCGCCCGCCGCTTTAGCCAGGCCAATCATCTCGTCCACTTGGCTGACATCCATGCCGGTACGGTTCATTCCCGAATTCAAATCCAGATACACTCCAACGCCGCTGCCAATCCAGCTTTCCAACTGCGCCGCTGACTCCACCAGAACCGAGACGCGGGTCTTAGGATGCTCCTGCGCAATTTCAATCACGCGCAGCGCATTTGCGCCGATCATGGAGAAAGCCACCAGCACGTCGGGCGCGCCCGCTTCGCACGCCATCTTCAGTTCCAGTGTGGTGGAGCACTTGAACTGCTTCACGCCGTCGCGCAGATAGCCTTTCACCACGGCCGAAAGTTTGGCGGTCTTGATATGCGGACGCCAGCGGTTCGCGTCTCCCCCCACCATTGTTATGGTTGCCTGAATGTTGTGGTGCAGCTTTTCGGGATAAATCAGCAAGGCGGGCGTAATCACACGGCTGGTGTCAATTACTTCGTAGTCGGTCAGGCTCCAGGAAGACATCGCCCTATTTTGCCATTGGCATGGTAAGCATGGTGATTCATGGCCACGCTTCAGCAGCAACTCGGGCAAATTGATATTTATCTGTTTGACCAGATCCTTCGAGGACGCATTGCGCCGGGAATGAAGATTCTGGATGCCGGCTGCGGCGAGGGGCGGAATCTGGTTTATCTGCTTCGAGAGGGCTATGAAGTGTTTGGAGTGGACCACGACCCGGAAGCCATCGCCTCTGTGCGGCGCTTGGCCGTGCATCTGGCCCCGTCCTTGCCGCGCGAAAATTTTCAGTTGGCAACGCTGGAAGACGTTCCGCATCCCGATGCCTGGTTCGATGCGGTGATTTGCAACGCTGTTCTTCACTTCGCCCAGGACGATCGCCAGTTTAACGCCATGCTGCGCGGCGTCTGGCGCGTCTTGAAACCCGGCGGCGTCTTCTTCTGCCGCCTGGCGTCGTCCATTGGCATGGAGAAGCGCGTGAAGCGCATCAACCCTCCCGGAGGCCGGCGTTATCTTCTGCCGGGTGAATCGAAACGCTATCTGGTGGATGAAGCTTTTCTGGAAAAACTCGCCAGGGAACTGAAAGCCGAGTTGCTGGACCCAATCAAGACCACTATTGTGCAGAATCAGCGCTGCATGACCACCTGGGTGTTGGTGAAGCGATAATGAAAGCCAGGCATGAGTTTCCTCGACAATCTGGAAAATAATCTGAAGAGCCTTGAATCGCGCGAGGAGAAAGATCCTGCCGAACAGGAGCGCCGCGAGCAAAAGCGCAACTTGGCGCGCGCCACCGCTCCGTGGGCCGCGAAGCTGAAGGCCGCGCCGTTTACCCAGGCGCTGTTTGAGCAGGCAACGGTGGCCGGTCATCGCCTGCGCACGAAGGTTTATATGTCTTGGCTTGACGATGTGCTGTCGCTGCAGGCCAAGGAACGCAAGCTAGAGTTGCGGCCCACGCCCGGCGGCATTATGGCCGCGTTTATTGAGGCGGATCGGGAAGAGCGTTTGCAGCCGCTGGATCTGGATAGCGATCCGGCTGCGCTGATTCAGCAGTGGCTGGGGTAAAGCAAAATGCCTAACGATGCACTGGTAGAACATATTCTTGCGGCAATGGAGCAGTCCTCACCCACGGAGCGCGTTGTGCTGAAAATGGCGGCCGCGCTTGTGAAGAAGATTGACCAGGAATATGAGATTGAGAGGGAAACGGATCAGCGCATCAGGCTGACACCTGAGGAGATGGATTGGCTTCCGGACACGTTTGAAGTGTGGAATGCGGTTGTCTGCCCCAAGCACTGGGCGACACCGGAGCGGCTGGCGGCGGTGGAGCGGGAACGGGCTGAGATTCAGGGAATCAAGGATGAGACGGGGTTGAGCCACGGCGGCGCGGTATCCGAGTATTTGCGGCGGCGCAAGAAATAAAACAAAAACACAACATTTTGTTTCTGTCATCCGCCATAAACCTTGGTGCTGTAACCTTGAGCCATGCATCGCAGCAGATTTGCGCGCGCCGCGCGTCTGTCTTCGGTAGCCGCGATTTGTTTTCTCGCCGGCTGTCTGGCTGTTCCAGTCGGGGGTGCCGTTCAGCTTCCCTCCGACTTATCCGAACCGTCTGATTCGCACCATTACTTCCGCCGCTATCAGGCCACCGCTTACATCAGCCTGCTGGGTGTCACCATTTTTTCCCGCTCCAACGTCGGATTTGGCTACGCAAAAGCCGATGAAGAGGTTTTTGCGCACCGCAGGAACATCAGCCTGCAATTTTTGAGCGGGTCCCTGCCGGAGCGCGCCCATGGCTTAAACCGTTTTGGGCTGATTCAGGAAAACATCCGCGAGCGAAACCGAGTCTGTGCCGAGGCCGATTATTTTGGCCTGATCACGGCCAGCGGCGAGGAATCTCTTTCCCAGGCCAAAGCTGCGCTGGACGCCAAGTCCGACAAAACCGCTTTCATCGCTGCCCAGGCCAGCATTAATCCGCAATCCGCCCGTTATTCCATCCGTCATCTGGATCTGTCGTCTTCTTACCGCGGCTCCAATGCGGAGCAGTTGCTGGGGCAGGTTCACGATTCTTTCAGCCATTCCGAAGCCGGGCAGTCCGAGCATCAGCAGGCATTGGAAGGCGGCGCGATGGGAACGTTTCTTTATTCCGTGCGCGAGGCCATGCTTGCCCCCGCGAACAAGCTGGAAACACGCTTTATTTACAACGGGAAAACTTTTTCCATGCTTTCGGAAAAGCGCGAAGACCATAAAGCCGGGCTGGAACTCCACAACGCCGGTTTGATTGCGAATGCGTCTTCCGCCCTGATGCTGACCGGCGCGATTCGCAATGAAAAGACGAATGAAGTCACCAATTTCCGGCTGTGGTTCGACCGGACGTCGCCGGATCTGCTGCCGCTGCGTTTTGAATTCCGCCCCAAATCGTATCTTCGCTTGGTGTTTCAGGCGGTGCCGGACGGAAGCTTGGCGGCTTATTTTTCCAGATAAAAGTTCCCGGCGAACAGCGCGTCAATGCCCGATGAATAAAAACTGCGCACCGCATCGCGCGGCGTGCAAACCAGCGGATCTCCAAACAAGTTAAAGCTGGTGTTGTAAAGCACGGGAAGGCCGGTCTTCTTTCCCGTCTCCATCAGCAAAGCATGGTAAAGCGGATTTTCCTCTTTGTTCACCGAATGAACGCGAATGACATCCCCATTCAAAACCGCCGCGCTGAAAGTTTTCAGATGCGCCGGCTTGACGCGCCCCGCCGTGGCCAGGTAGCGCGCATTCGGCCCCACATCGAAAAACTCACTGGCCAGCTCTTCCGGCACAGACGCGGCGAACTTGCGGTATTTTTCGCGATGCTTGATGAACACGTTCAAATTTTCTGTGGAATAAGGATTCAGCGGAGAAGCCAGAATGCTGCGGTTGCCCAGCGCGCGCGGTCCAAATTCCATGCGTCCCTGCATCCAGGCCACAATCTTGTTGTCGGCCAAAGCTTCCATGGCCTGGTGAATCAGTTCGCCTTCGGTCAGCAGAAAGCGAAAGCGCAGCTTGCAATTTTCCAGCACCGGCTTAATTTGCGGCGCGGAATAAGCGGGACCCAGGCACAGCGTGGTGAAGGGCACGCGCGCCTGCTCGCCCAGAAAATTATGCCAGGCGTGCAGAGCCGCGCCCAATGCCGTCCCCGCGTTTCCCGCCACCGGCTGCACAAAGACGTTTCCAAAGCGCGCTTCCAGCGATTGCACCAGCAGAGCGTTCATCGCCAATCCGCCCGCAATGCATACCGTCTGCGCGGAACCGAACATGGCCGCCACGGTTTCCTGCACTTCCAGTTGCAGGCTGGCGGCTAAATTTGCTTTCTCCGCCTGCGTCAGCTTTTCTTTGCTGGCCAGGCCAGTTTCTTCATAAAAGCGCGCGCTGAATCCGCCGTGCCCGGGACGGTCCGAATCAAAGTAAGACCGGTCGAGATGCGGCCAACCCTGCTGCGCCTTGTGCAGGATATGGCGGAAGGTTTCGCGATACTCTGGTTCGCCGGAAGCCGACATCCATTGCACTTTATGTTCGTCGGCGCGCGCCTCATAGCCCAGCAGTTCGGTGACGCGGTTGAACAAATCGCCCAGCGAATCGGGAAAATACAATTCACGAACCGGGGTCAGTTGATTTCCCCGGCCTTCAAACAAAACCGCAGAGCGAAAATCTCCGGCGCGGTCCACGCTGAGCACGGACGCCGATTCAAAACCCGACGCATAATAAGCGGAAGCGGCATGCGCGTGGTGATGCTCCACCACCACAATTTCCGATTCGGGAAAGCGCGCGCGCATTTGAATCTGCGAAACACTTTCCGGCCCCAGCGCAAAAGGCCGCGCCAGCGCCACGCAGGAAACGTCGGCCAGTTTTGCGCCGCTGATTTCTAATGCAAGGGAAAGCGCCTCATCCGGGAACGAGCCTGGACGGTCCTGGCGCGCCACCTTCGCCTGCTCCACGGCCGCGGCCAGTTCCCCATCCTTGATAACGCAACAGGCCGGGTCACTCAGCAGGCCACCCAGACCGATAATAATTTTCGACATGTTTTTATACCTTGGCCAGGCGGGCAATCACCCGGTCGCGCCCAATGCAGGTGAAAACATGAAAGACGCTGGGCCCCACCGGCTGCCCGCTCAAGGCGGCGCGGCTGGCGTTGATAATAACGCCTGCTTTCACGCCGCGTTCTTCGGCCAGTTTGCGCAGGTCGGCTTCCACGCTGGCTTCGGTAAATTCCGTATTGGCAGCCAGCCGTTCGGCCAGCTCACGCAGCAATTCACGCGCGCCCGGAACGTTGAGCTTATCCAGCGCTCCCGGCTCAATTTCAAAATCGTCGCTGAAATAGGCGCGCCCTTTGCTGGCGAAATCCAGCAGGGTTGTGTAGCGCGCGCGAATGGTGTCCACCACTTTCGCAAAAAACGCATCGTCGCCATAAGGCGCCAGCCCCTTCTCTTCCAGCGCCTTCTTCACCTGCGGAACCAAAGCCTCCACCGGCATGGCGCGAAGATGCTGCGAGTTCAGCCACAACGCTTTCGGGTCAATGGGATCGGCATCGCTAAAATTCACCACCGAATTGCTGCGGTTCACCCCTTCAAAGCTGAACGCATTTTGCAATTCCAGCAGCGTCATCTGCTCGCGATTGTCTTTCGGAGACCAGCCCAGCAGGCACAGGAAATTGATATAGGCGAGCGAAAGAAAACCGTTGTCGCGATACGTGGTGACGCTCACCACCGGCCCGTGCTTGCGCTTGGACAGCTTCGCGCCATCGGGAGCAATCAGCAATGGCAGATGCGCGAACTGGGGCGGAACTGCGCCGGCGGCCTGAAAAATCAGCACATGCTTGAATGTGTTCGAAAGATGATCCTGGCCGCGAATAATATGCGAAATGTTCAGGTCAATATCATCGGCGCACGATGCCAAATGATAGGTCGGCATGCCATTGCTGCGCAGCAGCGCAAAGTCTTCAATATCGGCCGTCAGTTTCGATTGCGCGCCATACACGGCGTCGTTGAAAACAACGTCATAAGCGGGTTCGCGCTTCACGCGAAAGCGAATGACAAACGGCTCACCGGCGGCGGCGCGCGCATCGCTTTCTGCTTTCGAAAGCGCGCGCATTTCCGGATGACAAAGCCACGGGCCTTCGCCATGCGGCCGGTCGTCCGTCACTTCGGTGCTGGCGGGTACAAAATCGCGGTATGCCCAGCCTTTTTCCAGCAGCGAATACGCCAGCGCGCGGTGAAGATCCAGCCGGTCCGACTGCCGGTAGAACTCATCCCACCCCAAATTCAGCCACTTCAGCCCATCGTAAATAGAATTAAGGGAAACTTCGGAATTGCGGTCAAAATCGGTGTCATCAATGCGCAGCACCATGGTGCCTTGATGTTTTCGAACGTAAAGCCAGTTGAAGATGAAAGTTCTTGCGCTGCCAATGTGCAAATAACCGGTTGGCGACGGTGCAAAGCGGGCCCTGATCATGAACTTCAAGTGTACGAAACGTCTAGACCCCGGGAACCAACTCACACAAGCGCCGGTAGAAAGCCACCAGGCCCGGCACGCCCAGTTGTTCGGCGCGCATAAAACCTTCCGGCTGGCGATCCACCACCGGCCCATAGTAAGGCCGCAGGTTATTTCGTATCGTCTTGCGCTTGTGCTTCAGGCAGCGGCTGGCAAAGGTCAGGATATCGGCAAGGTCGGCGGGAATATCGTTGCGCCGCACCAGCCGCACCGCCGCTGAATCCACTTTCGGAGGCGGGTTGAAGAACTTCGGTTCCACCCTGCAAATGAGTTCCACCGAACAAACCAGCTGCGTGTGAACCGTCAGGTAGCCAAAGTCGCGCGTCATGCGCTGGGCCATCAGGCGGTTGGCCACCTCCAACTGCATCAGGAAAACGGCGCTGGAAAAGCGGGCGTCCAGCGTCAGAAACTTTTCCAGAATCGGCGACGTAATGTAATAAGGGAGGTTGCCCGCAATCACAGCCGGTCCCCATTGCGCCAAATCGGTTTGCAATATATCGGCCTGATGAATTTGCAGGTTCGGCTGGCCGGCGAATTTCTGATGCAGATGTCTCACCATGGCTTCGTCCACTTCCACGGCGTGCAGTTCATCCGCCAGGGGAAGAAGCGCCTTGGTGAATGCCCCGCGGCCGGGGCCAATTTCAATGACTCGTTCGGTGTGTTCCCCGCAAGCGGCGGCGGCGAGTCGCTTGAGTATGGGTTCGTGCAGCAGAAAATGCTGGCCTAGCTTGCGCGGCAATGCTTAGTTTAAAACAGCTCCCTGTTATTGTGCTAGAAGAGTTTCACCATAACGGGTAAGGATGAGTCAGCTGATTCGGGAAGATTTAGAGACGCAGCTGCGGGCTGCGCAGGAAGAAATTACACGCTTAAAGGCAGATTTGAGAGCGTCAGAGCGCAACCTTGCCTACATTCTGGAGCTGCTTTCGCAGCATCAGGGCCTGCTGAACACTCACCAGTCGTCCATAGTCCGGCTGGACCGCGTTTTTACCGATGTCACCAACGGCCGCTTGTGGCGAACTCTGCGCGCCGCCGGCGCGGTGGTGAAAAGATTTCTGCCGGCGCAGACAACGGAGAATGGCAATGGCCGCCGCAACACTTATCTGGTTTGCGATGAGCCGCAGCAGAACGACACCGTGCCCCGCAGCGGCATTGTGCGCGTGCGCGGCTGGGCGCTGGCCGATGGCGGTGTCGACCATGTGCAACTGGCCATTCCGGGCCTGGAACCGCAAACCACCACCACCAATATTCTGCGCCCCGATATCAAGAAATCGCTTCCCGAACTGGATGCCACCGGGCGCTCCGGCTTTCTTTTTGAAGTGGACACCAGCAGCCTGCCCAAAGGCCGTCATCCTTACACTTTGCGCCTGTTTTCGCAGGGCGCGGAAGTGCGGGAAGTGCGCGGATTCCTTGAAATCGACCACGAAAAAGGCTTCGCCTCCGATTACGAACGCTGGATACAGGAATTTGAAACGCCGCAAAACGGGCTCATTGGCATTAAAGCCAAAGGCTTTGCCTATCAGCCGCTGATCAGCATCCTGATGCCGGTGTTCAACACGAAACCGGCGGAGCTGACGGCGGCCATTGAATCCGTGTTTGACCAGAGCTACCCCAATTGGGAACTGTGCATCGCCGACGATGGATCATCCAGCGCGGAGGTTCGCGAAATTCTGGAGCGGGCCAAAACAGATCCGCGCAGCTATAACCGCGTCAAGGTGGCTTACCGGGCTGAGCGCGGCGGCATTTCTCGCGCCTGCAACAGCGCGCGCGCGCTGGCGGCGGGCGAATACTTTTGCTTTCTGGACCACGACGATGTTCTGGCGTCCCATGCCCTGGCTTATGTGTGCGAAGCGGTGAACCAATATCCGCAGGCCGATGTTTTCTACAGCGATGAGGACAAAATCGACGAAGGCGGACGCCGCAGCAATCCGTTCTTTAAGCCGGACTGGTCTCCCGACACGCTGCTTTCGCTGAACTACATTTGCCATCTGTTCGTCATCCGCAGAGACTTGGCTGAATCGGTCGGCGAACTGGACCCGGCTTGCGACGGAGGCCAGGATTACGATTTTATTTTGCGCGCCACCAGCCAGGCTGCGCATGTGGAGCATATTCCGCGCGTCCTTTATCACTGGCGAGTCAGCGGCCATTCCAGCGCCAACACGATTGACAACAAGCGCTTTGCCCTGGACGCGGCCTACCGGGCGCTTGCAGCGCATGCGGATCGCATGAAGCAGCCGCTGAAGATTTCGCCCGGCATCGTGCCGGGACGCTGGCGCGCGCGTTATCCGATTCCCGAAGGCACCAAGGTCAGCATCATTATTGCTTCCGGCGGCAAAGCCGATGTGCTGCGAACCAATTTGGACAGCTTGTTTTCTAAAACCCTTTATCAGGATTATGAGGTTGTGATTGCCGACAACTCCAAGGGCAATTTGATTGAGAAAATGGCCGGAGAATACGCGCTGCGCCATGCCAACATTCGCTACTTCGACTGGCGCGACAAGCCATTTAATTTTTCGCTCATCAACAACACGGCCGCGCGTTCCTGCCAGTCGCCGGTGCTGCTGTTTTTGAACGACGACACGTCGGTGCTGGAACCCGGCTGGCTGGAAGCGATGGTTGAGCTCGTCGTGCGGCCCGAGGTGGGCGTCGTCGGGGCCAAGCTTCTCTATCCAGCCGGCGGCATTCAGCACGGCGGCGTCATGATGGGCGTCTATGACAACTGCGGACATGCCTTCAAAGGGCTGGACGGCTTTGTTTCGCATTACTTCGATTTTTCGGACGTCATTCGCAACGTCAGCGCGGTGACTGGCGCGTGCTTGATGGCCAAAGCCGAAGTGTTCTGGCAGGTGGGCGGTTTTGACGAAACCCAGTTTGCCGTCGCTTTCAACGACATCGACCTGTGCCTCAAAATTGGCAAAGCCGGCTACCGCGTGCTCTACACGCCGCATGCCGTGCTGTATCACCACGAGGCATTTTCAAAGACCAGCAAAGACTTGATTCCGCATCCCGATGAAGTGGCCGGCATGCGCTCAAAATGGAGCAATGTGATCGCGCACGACCCGTACTACAGCCCGAATTTGACGCGCAACGATGAAAATTACGCCCCGCGCACGCGCGTCTAGGCTCAATTCCACAAGCACGAGATGGGAGCGGCAAACAGCCGGTCCCCAAACGGAACAATTTGCGCTCCATCGTACAGCACCACGCCCAGCTTGAAATCGCCGCCGCAATATGCCATGAGCTTTCGCATGCCCTTGAAGTCGGTGGCGCGCACCGTGGCGCTGGCTTTCACTTCGATGCCGGTCAATGCCCCGCCATCGTCTTCGATAACGATGTCCACCTCATCCTGATCCTTGTCGCGATAGTGGTGGAGATTGTATTTTTCATCGGCCCAGCCGGCCAGCTTGGTGATTTCCCCGAAGACAAATGTTTCCAGAAGAGCGCCAAACTTCATGCGGTCTTTGGCAATCTGCGCTTCCGTCAGTGCCAGGGTCGCGCCCAGCAAGCCGGAATCCACGAAGTGCAGCTTGGTGGTCTTAATCAGGCGCTGCATTTCATTGCGGAACCAGGGCCTCACGCGCTTGAGCAGAAAAAGCTGCTCAAAAATGCCAACATATTTTTGCGTCGTCTTGCCGTCCAGTCTGGCTTGTCCGCCAAGCTCCGCAAAGTTGGTAAGCTGCCCGGAATGGTGCGCCAGAATCTGGAGCAAGCCCGGCAAATGATCCAGCTTTTCGACATCCGCGATGTCGCGCACGTCCCGCTCCACAATAGCTTTAATATAGTCGCGCGCCACAGGCCTGGCGGCGTCTGGCCTCCGTGCGCTGCAGCATTTCCGGATAGCCGCCCACCAGCACGGCGCGCACCATGTCAGGGCCGGTGAGAACCTGTTTCGGTCTTGCTAATTTCCCTTCAAACGCCAGCTTCAGGAAATTCGACTTCTTGCCGGCTATCTCGGCCCGGGAAAGCGGCATCAGCTCAACAATCTCCATGCGTCCGGCAAGGCTTTCCGACACTTGCGGCAGCGTCAGAATGTTAGCCGATCCAGTCAGCAGAAAGCGGCCGGGGCGCCGGTCCATGTCCACTGCCTGCTTAATGGCGCGCAGCAGTTCGGGCGCTCTTTGCACTTCGTCGACAATGACACGGTCAAAGCCGCGGATGAATCCGCTTGGATCGCTTCGCGCCGATTCCAGCGTGGTGTGGTCATCCAGCGTCACATACTCGCGCTCATCCCGGGCGAATCGGCGCACCAGCGTTGTCTTGCCGCACTGGCGCGGGCCAATCAGCATGACCACGGGCGTGTCGCTCAGAGCGGTTGTTATGGGTTTGGCTGCATACCGCTCAAACATTCATCCGATTGTACCGTCCAATTCGGATTTTAGGCTCGTCCAATTCGGATTGAAAAATCTTAACCCATTAATATAAAAGGACTTGCTCCAATTCCTTATGGTCTGAAAACCAGCGGAGTAAAAGTAATCCGAACATCGCCACTAATGGGCTGCGCAATCGCCATCACATTCGGAATGCACGGCAGCGAAATATTGTTCGATTGCAGCCGCGAAGTCTCCCCAATCACCGATTTCGACCCTTCGCTATACGCGTAATCAGTGATGCGTCCGCTGCCATCCGTGCTGAACGTCACAACCGCCGAAGATTGCAATTCCATAGGCACCAAATTGGCCGACATATTAGCGGCGTAAACCACCGGCACGTCATACGCCACCACGCGCGTGCTTGTGCTGAAAGTAAAAGCGAAAGCGCCAAACAGCGCGATGGATGAAATAAAGCCGCCAGTGGCCGGAATGGTGATGGGCCGCATCATATCATTCAAGCGAAACTTCCACGCATTCCAGTAGCGCAGAAATCGGGAACCATTCGTTTCCAGCAAAACCACCCGTTCCTGCGAAGCCCGCACGCGCAGACGCACCCGCAAATCGGCCGGCATTTCAGTGGCCGGCAAGCTGCGCAAACTGGAACGCACCGAACGCACCTCATCTATGCGAAGCTCACATTCGCCGCATTCAGACAAATGGGCTTCGAATCGGGAAAGCTCGCTGCCGCGCAGTCTTCCGTCCACGTAGTCGTTTATCCGCCGTTTTACGCTCCAACAGGTCATGCCCATCCGGAAACCTATGCCATCACCTCTGCCAGACCCTCTGCCCGTTCGGTCAGTTCGCGCCGCAATGCATCGCGGCCCCTCAGGATTCTGGACTTAACGGTGCCCAACGAAACTTGCAAAATATCCGCTATCTCTTCGTAGCTTAAATTCTGAATATCTCTCAAAACAACTGCGGTCCGGAAC
>Ga0209208_10000361_pt1 | contig 57229 bp, 31 predicted proteins | sample S1TSphfallax_3_FD_187694 | JGI IMG/M metagenome (GOLD analysis project Ga0209208, IMG submission 187694) | Host-associated microbial communities from peat moss isolated from Minnesota, USA - S1T2_Fd - Sphagnum fallax MG (SPAdes) (version 2) | ecosystem: Host-associated > Plants > Peat moss >... | reverse complement strand
ACATGTCTGGTAGTTATCAACCGCTGTTGGTGCTCCTTTGGTTAGTCATCACATCACATCCATGAGTTCATTTTTCATTAACTAATTAAAATGTGATGAGGAAAAATCTTTAAGTGTGGGGATAACTCCAGGTTCTCAAAATAATGAACTTGGGTGAGGCATAGCCAAAGCTTCGACTCGCATTTCAGGGGTTCCCTCCCCCTAGGCATTCATGTGTCGTCAAGCATTTTCATAAACAATGAGGTGACGATGAATGCATGGATCATGAAGTGACCATCCATTTAGGCATGGATGCACAGTGCTTACACTTACTAGGGGACAATTTAAATCTTTTGAAAGGTGTAAGATGTCGACCACCTCAAGAGTAGGCATGATTTGTGGATAACTAAACAAATTCTAAGTTTTGGGCTTCACGGTGTGCAAAATGTCCTGCTAAATGTACTTTCCACAAAGAGTTTATAGGAAATAACAAATTGTCATGGGGCAATAAATTGATGTAATTTTATGAAGGATTAAATGATAATGGGAAAAGAGGGTTGCCATTTCCCATGCTCCATCTGGATTAGCATGTCATGAGCAATGAAAATGATTAGGTCCGTTCATCCCTAAATGCCAAATGAGATTGCATGGTTGGATTCAAGGTTGTGCAATCATAAAGTGCATAAAACCACAAAACTTGAAGTTATAAAAGTAGTATTAATCAACCACAAAACTAGTCTCATCCAGTATCCATCCTGTTGGAAGGCTAATTTTTTTGGATGAGTACTGGATGGGTCTTTTAGAAGACCCATCCAGTACCCATCATGCGGCTTTTATTGTGGTCCTCATGCCCATTAAATTTAGCACCTATTGCGCCTTTGATCGAGAGGCCATGGGATGGATGAACTTTTCTTGGACGAGGTTCCCAGGCTAGCGCTCTCGGATCGGGCCGGAGACCCTGGATCTTCTCCGCGCCCTTGTCGACCCAACCCGTTCGTCGCGCTCGCCTGCGCGTCATGCCGTCGTTCGTTGCGCACGCTCTTCTTCTTCGTCTTGTCTGTTCTCGCGCTAGCGAGGGCTTTGTCGTTTTGCCCAGTCGTGCGAGTGCAGACAAAGGCTACAGATTGCGTTTCTGAAGGACAGAAGACTGCTGCTGCTGCTATTGTTTTTGTAGCGGTACCCATTTGGGATGCACTTATGTTCTGGGATTCGTCTCCTTTCATGGCCACATTTTGCAGTTACAGTAGTGAGCGTGAGTGGGCGCAAGCGCGAGAATCTTGGTGAGAATCGACCTGCCTGCAGCAAAGGAGCAGCGGAGATAGCAGCTCTCGAGGATAATAATATCCACAGCTCAGTTTCGTGGGCTTGCGTTGTACATGGTGGTGGAGACGGGGACGTGGTTCGCTGCTGCTGCTGCAGCTTGTATGTGGTGAAGCTAGCTGCACCTGCGCAAGGTGCTGCTGTTCTTCGACCACCAGCTTCAGAGGAGGTCAGTCGCTTAGTCCAGCTTCTGAAAGCATTCATATTGTAGCAGCTTCTGGAGCTTGCAGCTTCTGAGAGCCGTGGTCTATCAGCACAGCTGCTTCCGTGGATTCATTCAGGTCGCGGATTCCGTCTCCTCACACTGCGATCTCTCTACTGCATTTCTACCTCATGTCAGAGCAAAGACACGGACGAACTTCGTGAACTTCTTCGACTCAGGAAGGTGCAGCAGCAGGATCAAAGTGTACAGAAGTTCACGAATTGGTTTAGGGAGATGATCGATGAGAGTGAGCTCGTGGTGCAGTAAGGTAGTGCGCTAGTGTGAAGATGCAGGAGCTAGGATGCTCACAGCGAGGAGCGAGAAAATACTACTACTGACATTCTCGAGCTGCTTGCTGCTGCTGCAGGTATGTACAAGAATCAGCTGCAAGAGCTTGCTCAGAGGAGCTGCTTCAACCTGCCAGCTTACGCATGCATCAGAGAGGGACCTGACCATGCTCCTCGCTTCAAGGCCACCGTGATCTTCAATGGCGAGCTTTTCCAAAGTCCGAATTACTGTAGCACCTTGCGGCAGGCGGAGCATGCGGCAGCGGAAGTCGCCCTCAATACCCTCTCGCGAAGAAACTCCTGCTCTCGCTCTCTTGCCGCGCGTTTTCTCGTAAGTCGTCGACCGATCTCTTTGTCTGTTGCTCCTTAGAACTTATGTTTGCTGCACTGCTTGTATGTCTTTGGATGTGGTCTTTGCTAGTTATGGAATTGCGCTGCGATGGATCGTACGCAGCTGATCATAGCTAGCTGCTGTCGAACCGCCCGGCGATGGCAAACTGCAGGACGAAACAGGGATCTGCAAGAACCTGTTACAAGAGACAGCGCAAAGAGCGGGTGTTTCTCTCCCAGTCTACACCACCACTCGCTCTGGGCCTGGACATCTGCCAGTCTTCACAAGCTCCGTGGAGGTCACTGGCATGACTTTCTTGGGAGACGCTGCGAGGACAAAGAAACAAGCAGAGAAGAACGCTGCCATGGCAGCTTGGTCAGCTCTCAAACAACGTAAGCGCAGGATCAATTCTTTCTCTCTCTTGCTGTTGCAGTCGCTGATCATGTGATTGCTGCTGCTGTTGGCGCTGTGATCTGTGACCCTTCTTCTCAAGTCTTGTATCCGATTTTCTTCTGCAATGAATCTGCATTGTGGGTTGTGCTCCTGCAGTTGTGAACCGGAACTGCCGCATGGCGCAGCAGTTTCCCGGGGCAGAAACACTAGAACAGCTTGTGAGCGAAGAGCAGGAACAGAACACTATTGCCGGAGCATTGGCTATCGCAAACAGCAAGGAGCTGAGCACTAGTACTGTGACCACAATGCAGCAGCAGCAGTTGCCTTCACACTCTTCAGACCCAGCTTCACGCAATTTCTGCAACCATCCAGCGGCACACCATAGTGTTATACATCGACAACAAGAAGTAGTAAGCACGCCGGCAAGATCAATAAGAAGCTCTGCGGTAGCTTTGCGAGATGTTTCTTGTCTTCTGTCAAGGGAAGAAGCTTTGGCTGCAAGCAGATCAGTAACAGCTTGCTGCTGTATGAGCAATCTTGAGAGATCATCAGCTGCAGTACCTCCTGTACAAACAGTGCGAAATCTCACCACACAAAGAGACAACAGACATGAAGTACCAGTTCCTCTTAGTGAGCATCAACTTGATGAGGATGAATGGCTCAGAGGACTAGAGAGCTCCAAGACAATCACCAGAGAGACAAACAACAACAGGAGTCAAGAAGAGGTAAGCAAAGAAGAAGCAGCAGCAGCTCATGGATCTGCAATTTTGCACAGCTTTTACAATCCCTTGTCATGGTCAGAAAACTCTTCTTGTTTGTGGGGCACTGCACATCATGCTGTACCTGTGTCAAAGATGAGGGTCATGCCACAAACAGCAGCCATGCCCGTACGACTACGACCAGCTGTGACAGTATGTGCTGCACCTCCTCCTTCTCCCCCTCATCCCCAGAAACTGCAAGATGAAAAAGAAGACAAACAAGAAGGAGAAGCAGCAGCAGCAGTGACACATCATGCAAAACTCCTCAACCAGCTCAATCTGTGAGAGAGAGGGAGAGAGAGAAAAGGTTGCAGATTTTGTGTCTGAAAGAAATTTTGGTTTTTGTTTTGTGGAGTATGTATGTGCTGCACATCCTCTGCATTGCCGAAAATCACAAGAGGAGGAAGAACAAAAAAGAAGAAAGATGTAGATGAAGCAGCAGGGATAGAAGGAAAAACTCAACCTGCTCAATCTTTGACAGAAAAAGTGGTGCAGATTTCCTAGACCAAAATTGTGATGTATTTTATGACTGAAATTGTGGTGTTTTTTGTTTCTGGAGCAACTCCTCTGCATTGCCCAAAACCACAGGATGAAGAAGAAGAATACATAGAGGAAGCAGCAGTAACATAAGAAAAGCTTCCTCTCAGTTGCACAAGAATCAGCTAAATCTGTGAGAAGAAAAAAGTCTAAGAATTTCTTAGACCAAAATGTGACGTTTTTGTGACTGAAACTCTGGTGTTTTGGTTTGTGGAATATGTGTTGCACCTCCTCTGCATTACCCAAAACTACAAGATGATGATGATGACAGAGGAAGCAGCAAGTGGCACTAGAAAAGTCTTCTCAACCAGTTAATCTGTGAGAGAAAAATGGAGCAGGTTTTTTGTGACTGAAATTGTGCTCTTTGGTGTTTGGCATGTGGGTTCCATTTTACTTAATCAAGGACATACTGTCTCACTGGATGGATTGTCCAATTAGCTTTTCATAGTACCGTTGTGGAAAGTGCATCCTTTGAGATGGGTCTGTCTGAATTTGTCTCTCAGTTCTGGCATACATTGTTAGCTAGCATTTTCTCTTTCAGGAGAGCACATGCCAAATCTATTTCTTCAGTGAATTTACTCTGCAAGTCTGATTTCATCTGGGAAGAATGTGACATACATTCTTCATATGGCATTCTTCAAGTGGTGTAGTTCCATGTGTGCAATTTATGTGGTGAGCTTCATATCGCATTCTTCATGTAGTGCAGTTCATTTGGCATGCATCTTGGGCTCTCTAGGAAGTACCTAAATAGTCTCTACTATTGTTAATGAGGGTATGAAGTGATGATTATTTCATGCTGCAAAAAGGACCCTTTGTGAACTTCAGGTTTGATGATGATTTCATGCTGGGAAAAGGATTTTGCAGTTTGAAACTGGGAGTACTTGGAGTCTATGAGAAATTTCTCCTAAGGAGGGCATTGTTCCAGAGGGTTAGTGGGTCTGTTCATCTTTACACATGAAGACTTCTTTTGTTAAGGATTACAGTGACAACCTATTTCAGATGTTTCCTTGTCTTCAGAAGCTATTTCCCCAATTTTCTTGCTGATAGCAAAATTTTCCCATTACATTTACAGCCCTGATTGATCACAATCTTCAAAGAGACCTATGTTTGAGAGGCTAGCCTGAACAGAAAATGAACTGTGATTGTTGTGATTTTAATGTTGGAAACCCAGTTCATTTCAGCACCATGGTGAATGAAGTCTTTTGGTGTCTGCTTGTTTCAATTGAGTTGAGGAATGAGGGTTTCGGGTTTAGGATTGTTTGATATGTACTTGTGTTTTGTTTATGTGTATCATGTAAAACTATGTACTTGTGTAATGTAAACTCATATATATTTGTGTTGTGTAAATGTATATACACTTGGGTTATGCAAGCATATATAGATTTGTGTTGTGAAAACTTATATATACTTGGGTCACTTAAAACTTATATACATTTGTGTTGCAAATACCTGTACATACATGGGTCATGTGAATTTAGATGTATTTTGTGTCATGTTAACTTAAGGGCTCTGCATTTCTGACAACTTGCATCAATGAAGATGAACACAATCCTGATGTACTTTTTCTCTCAACTGTGCTTGCTCACTTCTCTGTTGCAGACCCAAGTTTAATGCCTGCACCTACCAACCAGATTTGAATCACAACAAAAAAAAGGCTTTCTCGTACACCTCTTATAAATTTGCAAGTGTCATGTTGTTCACCTTCTTAACCCAAACCCAAATCCCTCTTGTTTGGAAGGTCAAACTCACCCCAAATTTTCTAAAACCAGTGGTAAAAAAGTTTAAATCTATGACATACAACTCTAAAGCTGTGCAATATATGAAAATTTATCACCTGGTACACATAGCATCATACCCAAAATCCAATTCAAAGGTGCAAAAATCTGTTGAATTTTTTCCTTTTGTTGGATCTGCCCAATTGGGAAGTTTTCACTTGAACATGGAACCAATGTGCACAACAGCTGGACAACTAGAACTCCTATCTAAGCTTCATTTTTTTAATCTAATTCATTTCTGTACTATGTTCTCTGCTTTCTGTTTTATTCAATTCATTTTGCAGTCGAATTACCTAACCATGTTACATAGTTTCATCATTTTTCATGATTTTGTTTGAACTTGATATGAAGGCCAAAAACCCATTGTGTCTAAGTCAGGGGACTATTTAGGCTACTCCTGTGCAGTGTAATTTGGAGGCCAAATCGGCCCTAGGTGCTGATGCTGTAGTGGGCCAATTCTGCAATGCTCCCATGAGTTCTCTCATTAGTTCCCCTGCCTTCAACATTGAATAACAGGTTGTCAACTGCCTATTCTAGCACCCATAACAGGCACCCAAGAACTTGCTGGGAGCCAGAATTAGCAGTACCCAGCCCCTTATCTAGGCCTTGAACCAGCACCTACACTGGTACCTTCACCTTCTTGAGTGAGGCCAGTTAATGGCTCTATTTACCTCAGGAAATGTTTTTTGGACTTTGAAACCCTAATTTAGTCTACAGACATCAAATTTAAAATGTTTAGAAGCAACCCAAAAAAATTCTGGTTTCTACCATCATACCATTGTAGGGAGCTCCATGCTGGAATATTACCCTAGTTACCTGGACTGGTTTAGAAGCAGGGTGCCTAATAAGTAGTATTTTTTTGTCGTTTACTTTTGGCAGTAAAAATAATAATATTCTACAATTAGGCGTTATACTAAATAATGAAGCTAGTGTGCTCAGAGTTTCTTTCAGATTTTTGGCATGGCAGGTAGGTATTTTTCAGAATTTCTGGCAAATCCAAAGACATTTAATTAGTGCTTAACCAGCCTAGATTCTAGGGTAGCAATCAAACTAACCAACTTGGTTTCTGGAAACCAAGTGTATCACACCACAATTTATGTTGGCATTTATGTTGGCATTTAGTTGCCAAGAGTCCTAAATATGCTGCTCAGATGGGTTTGGTGAACATCCACAGAGGAGATGAAAAGGGCAGCTAACACTTTATGTGAGTCTCATTAATGGAATTAATAGAACTTGTCCAAGAAATTATGTCATGGTACCAATATAGTCTTTTACTCATCAGAGATGGCAGGAGAGACAATAAATAGGGTTTAGACTGCAGTAATGAACACCAACATGGGTCTCAAAAGTCTTTGGGTGTTTTAAAAAACTGTTCTCACTTCTCACACTTCCAAATTCAACTTGCTTCTGTTGTTGAAAAAAATGTAATTAAATTGTTTTGGAGTTAAGAAAAAGCAACAGGATTGTTCAGACTCTTTAAAAGCTTCAGCAAATTTTGTATTGAACTCATCAATGCTTTAGACCTAATTCTGACCCTCTTCAAATCTTGTGTATCGTCTTTTATTATTATGAAAGTGCAACTGCAGTTTTCAAATGATCCTTTTCAGATTGTTTGTTTGTATCATGACAAGCCAGAGATGGGTATCTGTTTTATGGTAACATGTCAGGGACGGGTATCTGTACACCCACTCCATTTTCTGCCAAGGGCGTTGGTTGGGGACACAGTAGGTTTGTGAGAGCAGTGTTGGGTCTTTTTTGGTCTTTTCCAAATCTTTTGAGAACCATGGTTATATATCAGTAACAGTTCCTTGATTTTTCCAGAGCACAGTTTTGAGCCCTAAGAACTGCCTGGTACCCGAGTGAGGTTATCAGGGATCTATTCCTGTTTATGATAAGTGGCCAACACTAGTAGATATATAGAAGGTACATAGAGGGGAAGGGTATGAGGGTTTCAGGGAGAGGTTAAAAAGGTTATCAAAGCTGCAAAGCAAAACACTTGGCAGAGTTGTGGACACTATTAGTACTTTCATGTAGCACAACTGCGTGCTACATGAAGTGAATGGCCATAGTTGTCTTCAGCAATTCGCCAGATGGATCTAAATCCACAAACCAAGTCCAGACAACTATGGCCATTCACTTCAAGCAACACACAAAACTTGCCAGGATTTCCCTTATAGAAGTACATTCTGATTACTAGAGTTGGAAGAATGAATAAACCTCTGACAGGCATCACCAGAGTGAAGCAAAGCAAATTTCTGCTCCACAGTCAAGATGGCCATCTAGGAAAGCAGTCAAAACCTGCATCAAAATGCTCATCAAATGATATCAGCAAGTGTTACACCCATCAAAGTTAAGGAAAGAAATATTAGGATCACAACTGGTACTGCAGTGACCTAAATGCTGTAATGAGTTTCAAGAACTTGTACACAACACAATAATCCACAACAAAGACACCTGTCTTTCCTAAACTACCAGTTTCTTTTATTTTTCTCGAATGTATATGACTCAGGATATCCGATATTTCCCAGAAATCCTCCAAAATCTTTGCCCAAACAAATACCAGCCACTGGGTCTAAAGCCAATGACCCCCCCACCTTCTATAGCTGGTGTGGATCTCAATCAAGAGCCTACCTTTTCTGCAATGTATATGGTCAACAAAAAAAGAGAAGTGGTCTATATCTCTACAGTAGATAAGAATACCTCTCGACCCTGTTCCCTACACATGAAAATTGCAACTTGTTACAAGAGCAGGATTGCTGCTCACAATCACAAACTTATCCGGTACTACTAACAGGCTCCAGAGGCTCAACTTGTTTGTCCATAAGCCCAACTCATCAACAAGCAGATCATTACAAATGGATGTCGAACTCTGGGCCTGCATCACCAGGCAATACACCTTGGCAATCACCACAGATGAGGCTGCTTTGAGGGCCTGTCAAGTTGCTTGCATGCCGTCCACACCCAGGGCGGTTGCACTTCAGGCATTTAGGGAGGCGCAACCAGCAAGCTGAACACACAAAGTCAAGACAAAAAGTTTCCTCAAACTCAGAGTCATTTATGCAAGTTCCACACTCTTCACATCTTGCTATACACAGGAAGCAGCCCCGACACTGCTGGAGTGTCATGCCCTGCTTTGGTTGACATCTGTCCCGAGTGCAGTCATACACCACCCGTGCATTCCCACACTTAGGACAGGCTTCAACATCAATAAGTTTATCCTCATCACAAGCAAAAGACTGGTGGCCACTTTTGTAATACTGTGGTTTCCAGGTCTTTGCCGGTTGCAGTTGCACTGCACCTTCAGGTTGTAGCATTGCCTGCAAAGCATCCAGAATCTCTCTGGTGACACCATAGAGCCCACGGATTCGAAGTTGCTTTAAAGCAGGCATCCCAACCATGCGACAATCTGTCTGTGCTTTCACCACTTTCAGAATCACCTCTGCACTTATCCTGGTGCATCCAGGGAGGCTAAGCTGCAAACATAGCAGAAATTTACCTCCATGAGTAGCAGCAAAATGGACAGAAGAGCAACAAACAGAGCCCTCAATAACAAGGTGTGGAAAAGAAAATATGTCAGAGCCAGTGATCACTCTTTACCCCCTACATAAACAGAAAACTGGAGGAGCGCCAAACATACCTTCAAAAGCATTGGATTGGATGCAAGCACTTGCTCGATGGCCTCATCTGATATTCTTAAGCACCCGACCAAACTGAGAGATTGGAGACGACCGTCTGCCCGCTTTGCAAGCCGTATGAGAGCTTCGTTTGTGAGCATTTTGTTCAAGGGAGCTTCCACATGCAATCTCTGCCACAACAAAACATCACCTCGTACTGCGTCATGCAGCGATTTGCTAACCATCTCCAGAGCGAGAAGCTCTTGAAGACCCACATATGGGAGCGCATAAAGAAGCCCATCAGCAGGAGGGCCACCTTCTTGTATTGTGCCACTTGTACTTTCACCCCCATAGGACTCATTTCTGTTCTCCCCTGATTCATCTAATCCTAAAATCCCCTCCAATTCTCCATCCTCTCTCCTTTCACCAGCTATCATAGTTGTCGTAGTTCCACCATTCCACAGTTGAGTCACCTTCTCCTCTCTCCATCCTCCCAGCAGATTCGCTTCCTCGATCGATGGCCTCCAGTAATCTGCCAATGCCCAACTGCCTCTGTTCTCCACCAATACTGACATTGTGCTCGAAGCAACAAGATCCAAGAAAGTGGTGGCCACAAAAGAAACTTTCACAGTCACAGTCAAGTAGGGACCGATCTCTATGATCTACACGAAATGACAAGGTTTGTTCTTTTCTTTTCTTTCCTCCTTTCGTGCCCAATGATCCCACAAGAGAGAACTGGAACCTCAAAGACAGAACAAAGAGCCTGGTGAACAACAAAATGGTTTAACAGACAAATCCAGCAGAGGAAATCAGAGCGAATAGCAGCAGATAATTTAGAACGAAAATGGAAGAGAAACCCTAGGAGAGGGACAAACCCTAACTAGAAAGAACTGTGGCGATGATGGCTCAGAACATGATGGAACATGACAAAAGCTCGTGTTGTTAAGAGCCAACCTCTTGGCGATGATTACTACTGCATCAACCTCTTTGCGATGATTGCTGCACTTACAGCCGCGACTTAGATCAGCAAGAGAAAGGGAAGTTTTGCAAAAAGCCACAAACAAAAACAGGATTTGTTTCTTTTTTTTTCTTTTTTTTGCATCAAGAAAGAAAAACAAGGGATGAGAACAAAAGAACGCACAAACAAACAAACACAAGATGACGAGAGAGATAGAGAGAGCTTTACTAATGGAATAACAAACCCTAGAGTTGCAAATAAACACTGAAGGAATCGCCGTCAATTTCTCCGATTCGAAAAATCCACAGGGTTTGTTGCAAACGTCCGTAAAAATCTCAGCTAGTACTGCTGAAAACGACGAGCAGGAACCGATAGGCAGACTGACGAAGTCTCGAGGGTTTTGAAGGATTGGGGTACAGACTCAAAAGAGCGAGCGATACGATGTGTTCCTTCGTCTCAAAAAACCAAAACAGAAAGGGAAGGAGAAAAGAAAACAACGCAAGAAACAAATCAGGTTTTTGTTCGTGTTTTAATCAAAGATTATTGAGGAAAGCCGCAACAAGTGATTCGTAATTGCATGAAAGTACAAGAACGACAAAACACTAGAAAGAAGCGAGCACCAGAAAACAAAAGAACCGGATTTGCAAACCAGAGGATTTACATGAATTAAAGATTTCCAGTACCTTCTTCTTACCACTTCTTCACACAAATGTGTACACGGGTTCACACAACAGGGAAGACAAACACAACACCAAGAACACGAAACAACGGGAGAGACGACGGGAGGAGAGAGAGAGAAGAGGAGAAGGAGAGACAACCCTGATGAAGACAGAGAGGACGAAGCCAAAGAAAAAAGGGAGGCGGATCGGAAGGAAAAGAAGGGTTTCGAAAAAAATACTATTTCTGTTTGCATACAAAAAAAAAACAGAAACCAGATAGCAACCACATACACGGACGCGCACAGAGAGAGAGCCACTGAAACAGGAATATAACGAGGAAATGTGAAGAAAATGTGCAGCAAAGGGAGCGCAGAGGATTGGGCATGCAACGAGCAGCAAGAACAGAAGAGAAGGGATGAGATGGGAGGGATGGGGAGGGGATGATGCTGTGTGCGAGAGAGACGACGACAACTGTGCATCCTCCTTCCTTGCGCAACAAGAGACTGTCTCGCAGCGTTTGACCAGCATTGGTGGCGGTTATTAGAAACCGGAAAAGATACCCGGAAGTTACCAATACCGTCCCCGGCTCTTGACTCCGCGTGGGATGGTCATCAGTCCTCGGAACGGCACTTGGTGGTTACCGAAGCGGTTATTGAAATTCATAACCGCGGTTCTCAAAAACCTTCAAAGACCCGATTCCGGGGTGTGAATCACCTAGGTCTGCCTGGCTCCGGTTGTGGTCCCAGCCAGGCTGTGGCGTACATGAACCGCCGGTTCTCAGTACCGAGAAAATCAATTCAGAACCTTTAATTGGAACCTGCAGTTGGCCAAAAACCGAGACCAGAACTGAAATTGAGACCCGGCCTCCAGCTAGAACCAGAATCACCTCCAAAACTTGTTTTATACAAATTAGGTGTTTTTTTTTCTTTAATTTTCAGTTTTTCAAGTTTTTTTTAGGTGGTAGGGTAAACTGGCCCATCACCGATCCCCTGCCTATGACCAAACATTTATTTAAATATTCATAATATGTGCTTTATTTTGAATGATTTAAAATGTTATGAGAGCGCTACCTCAAGCTCTCAAAATCATCTCAAAATCATCACCGATCCCCTGCCTATGACCAAACATTTATTTAAATATTCATAATATGTGCTTTATTTTGAATGATTTAAAATGTTATGAGAGCGCTACCTCAAGTGCAACTGAAAAGGAATAATGAAAAAATAACAAGGAAAAAACAAGCTTTTCAACTTACAAAATGCATTTATTTATTTATTTTCTTCTCTTCAAACCCCTCTACTTTCAAACCTCATAACTTTCTTATTTTTTATTCATTTTAAATGACTTAAAGTGCCATAGGAGTGGCACCTGAAGTTCCATAAATCATCTTTGAACTCTAATAGCAAGATATAAAGAAGTTTTCAATATTTGGGCCTTTGTAATGTTTGATGGCTTGTGTTTTTTTGAGTTTTTAACCCCCTTTACTTTGGGGGGTTTTAACTTCCTCATTTCTGATTCATTTTCAACTATCATTAGATGCATGAAGAGGAGGGGTTCAAATTTTGTTTGGATACCAAAAACAACGGAGCCCTCCCCTTGGATCCGGCCTGTCTTGAGTACTTAAATGTTCCATCACCAGCCAGTCTACCCTACATGTTTTAAGGATGTTCTTGAATTTCCACTAAAAACCACATATGGGAAGGAACACGAGAAAGGAGAATCAAAGAAAAAACCTATGTCTAGTAGAACAAAATGATATTATTGAATAAGTGAGGACTTTATGGATCTTTATTCAATGTTGCAGCACAAAGTGGAAAAATAAGGAAAATTATGTGAGAGCATGATTGTAGTTACTTGGAATAGACCAACCCCTGAGGTAAATGGGGAAGTGGGATGGTAGGCGCAAATTCTACCCAGAATTGCCCTCTGCCTATTAAATAAAACAATACAAATTATATTTTCAGAAGTACTTACAACATTCACAATTTGTGGTTTTACTCATTTTAATTCCTTGTAGACTAATATTCACACATTTTTCTTATTATAATTGTTGTTTCCTTGTTTTCTAGATTTTCTATCATCCGTAATAATCAAAAAAATTGATCATAATTCATAATTCAATTAGAAAAACATAATAGTTTAAAGTAGTCTCACTATTTCCTCATCAATATTTTATTGTTTTCTTTATTCAAAATTGAATATATCAAACATTTGTAATATTAAGTCTAGAAATCCAAAATGAAAAATAGGAAAGTTTGTCATTCAAAACCCAATAGAACTCTAAACTACTCACTATTTCATTGACCTTCTTTTTTTTTTAATGTTTAATAAATGAATAATTTTTTTGCTAATATAATTATATTACCTATATTAGGTTACTTCAACTATTATAGGGCTATTTTTCATTGTTCTAAGTTATTTCATCCTACATTATTTATGGTTATTTTCAAATATATATATTTTTAATTATTTCACCTTAAGTTATTTATTATTTTATGTTATTTTTGGCTATTGTAGGTTATTTTACTTTAGGTTATTTGTGGTTATAATAAGTATTGGTGCTTATTTTATTGGTGGCTATTGGTGCTTATTATATTGAATGACTATTGGTTGTTATTTTATTGGTGGCTATTAATGGTTATTGGTAGGTATTTTATTGTTGGTTATTGGTGATTATTTTAAACTAAATTACCTTAGCCTACTAATGGCTATTAGTGGAATTATTTTATTAATGATTATTGGTGGCTAAATTATCATAGGTTATTGATGGCTGTTGGTGGTTATTTTATTAATGATTATTGGTGGCTAAATTACCATAGGCTATCGATGGTTGTTGGTGTTTATTTTATTAATGATTATTGCTACCTAAATTACCATAAGCTATCGATGGCTGTTGGTGGTTATTTTATTAATGATTATTGCTGCCTAAATTACCATAAGCTATCGATGGCTGTTGGTGGTTATTTTATTAATGATTATTGCTGCCTAAATTACCATAAGCTATCGATGGTTGTTGGTGGTTATTTTATTAATGATTATTGCTGCCTAAATTACCATAAACTATTGATGGTTGTTGGTGGTTATTTTATTAATGATTATTGCTAGCTAAATTACCATAGGCTATCGATGGCTATTGGTGGTTATTTTATTAATGACTATTAGTCAAAATACCATAGGTTATTGTTGACTAAATTACCATAAGTTATTGTTGACTATTTTATTAGTGGTTATTGTTGGTTATTTTATTGTAAGCCATTAGCGGTTATCTTATTGGTGATTATTCTAAGTTATATTACAACTATTGGTGTTTATTATATTATAAACTATTGTTGGATATTCTATGTTATATTATCATAGGTTATTGGTAGTTATTTTATTATTGGTAGTTATTTTATTATGGTCATGATGTAAACCATTACTTCACATTTCATTAAAAGCTGCAACAAGGTTAATCCTAGATGAGAAATGTGGGGAAGTCCCTAGGTTCTGGTAAGTGCCAAAAGGCAAAAGGTGTGGCCAATGAAAGGTCGACCACCAAGTCAACTTTAAACCAAACTAATGCAATGGAAGCACGGTTTGCACATTTGGAACTGTTATTGATGAGTATGGCATCCATATGGCGTCACAAGTGAAACCCACAACACTTGTGTTAGGTGATTATTTAGCTCAATGTTTCAACCTTGGATGTTTTTGTGGGGTTGGATTTTCAAGGTCATTAGGTCCAAACGAGATTGAATTGGGTGTTCCTAAATGATTTTGTTTCAAAGGCAACTGGTGATGAAACCTTGGTTAAGGTTTTGATAACTACATCAATTACTAGAGCAAGTGCTTGAATGCAAGAACCACAAGGTGCCGATGAGAGATTGGATATTTAGCATGGGGAAGCGTAACACCAAGTTCATCTACCACAATCCTTTGTGTTAACCGACACAATTTGCACCTCGATGAATGCATCCAACCCTAGTAGGGAATTTATTATGATCACTAGATTGTTTGGTTCCATTTCAAGAACCCATGTGCTCAATAATGTGTTGGAGGCAACTAGGTTAGTGTGCTAGACTCCATTGTTTTCTGCCATGATTTTGGCAATGTTTGATTTTCAACCGGCTACAATATTTTGAATGGTAGCCACATTATGTGATGGTGTGGATACACTAAGGATGGTGGCTACACCTGTCAAGGATTCCTAGGAGGGCTTATTCAGCCAACCACCAATTGGTCAGATACTTGTTGGTGACATACTTGTCGACCACTTACATGTTGACCTACCTATTGGTCCATTTGTTAATGGACTACTTGTTGGCCGATCACCTACCATCCAACCACTTGTTTTGGTGGTACCACCTTGGGAAGTTTGTTCAAAGCCCACTACACACTTGTGTGGAATCATGTCGTCAAAATCTTGTTTTAGATTCTAAGAAAGATCAAATTCTAGAGGAACATTAACGCTTGTAAACTCATATATGTTGATTGATCTGTTGATTGGCATAAACCTATTATGATGGGGTTGGTTGCTGCAAATTCCATTTATTGTGAAGGTTGTTACATTAAAAGCCTTGGCTTTATGGAAGTTCCAAATTTCCACTTATTTCTATGAGAGATTAAAGTCAAGAAGCTAACACCAAAACATTGTGGCACATTATTGACAAGACCTTTCAATATGACACACCTTTGATGTGATGCATTGTGAGAAGAATTTGGCGATCAATATCTCGAAGACTATCCTTGAGGAAAAGGACACCAAAAAGATTAGAAATGACATGCAAGATTTAGGGACTTATGAGTCTCTATGGTTAAAGCCTCACCCTAATAGGGCTAATGAAATTGTCATGCTTCCAACTACATATGTGTTACCTAAAAAAAAGAATTCATTTTTTTTGGAGACAATGGCCAAGTTGAAATTACCCACAAGGTACGCATTAAGCTTCAAAAAACATATTTTAAAAGGAAAATTGGCTACAATGAATTAATCCCATGATTATCATGGATTGCCTTACAAAATCTTGCATGTTTGTATGCAACATCAAATGACCAAGGAGGTGCACGCAACCTTCATAACCATTTGCAAGGTGTTCAAACACATTTGCACAAAAATCTATGACTCATTTCAATATGAGGGCTTGAAGCTGGCAGTTATGGCTGCATTGTGCCATCATTACTAAAATTCTAGGTTTTTCAAACGCTCCAAGTTGACCAATTGGTCCTTTTTTATTAACGGACATGTCCATTTTGTCTAAAGGTTCGAGTCATGTATTTTTTGACCAACCAACTTGACTAATGTGACTTATTTAACTAATGCATATAGTCAAGTTAAACAACCATAATCAAAATGACAAATGGGTTTTAGTCAAATGAAACATTTAATCAAATTGAACATAAGATATTGACATCAATAATCAAAATGACCAATGTTCTATAGTCAAATGGAACATCTTAAATGTTTATTACATACCTACCTCCCACCTATAATCTTACAACCTACATACCTACCTACCTACCTACCTACTTAGATGTATTACTTATTTACTTATGTGTACTACTTACCTACCTACCCACCCACCCACCTATCTAAGTGAACTACGTACCTACTTACTTACCTACTCACCCACCTACCCACCTACCTATCCACCCACTCACCTACCCACTCGCCCACCCACCCAACTACCATGTCCTACAACATACCTACCTAGTTGATTAACATCATACAACCAACCTAAGTTTATGTACCTCCAACCTACCAACTTAATATAGTTTTTTATGTTACCTACCTTAACTACTAAATAATTGTATGTTACCTACCTACTTATAACCTACCTCCCATCTACTATGGCCCTACAAGTTATTTACCTACTTGTTTAACATTGTACAACCTACTTAAGTTTATGTATCTTCCACCTACTTAATTACAATTGTATTGTACCTACTATCTACCTACCTCCTAACTCCCACCTCCTTCCCACCCTACAACCTACCTACCTCTTCTACCTTCCTATTCACCTACCCAACCTGCCTATGACAAGTACCCTACCTAGTTTAATGAATGGAGTTTGAAATGGAAGAATCAAATTTTAAGAAGTTTTGAATTTTTTTATCAATTTGCTATTTTCAAAAATATTTTTTTACAACTCATTTAAACATTTACAAAATACGTTGATTTTATTGATTAGATCTTTGAATAAGTTACAAGATTGTGCCTTTATTTGCTTCATTTGAACAAAAAATATTAATTAAAAAAATATGCCAAAGTTGGGATTTCCAAATTGTTTCATAGTTAATAAGAAAAAAAAATGTTGCACAAGTTTTACCAACAAAAAGTTGTGTGACTTGGTGGTTAAAGCATTTAGATGATTCCATGAGGTCTTGGGTTCAAACTTGGGCAACTCAAGTACATATACTAGGTGGTGTATATGTGTACATATGGTGTAAGGAGGGCATAGTTGGTACCTACCAACCTATAATGTGGCAAAACATAATGTTGCCATGTGGCATATATAATGCCACTATGTGGGTTGATTCATATGGTGCCACATGTTAACATCAAATGATGCCATGTTGTTAAATGATTGATAAAAAAAAATTATTGGTTATATTTTATTAATAACATTTGACCATTGTTCAAAGGGTACCGATCAAAAACTTCGATCAAAAGCACCAGCCTATAGTTGGTAAAAAAATCCATCTAGTTATATTAGACTTGCTAAAATCGACTTGTCCTAGAAAACTAAAGGGCTTTTAAGGTTGTCACTTTTGGGTTTCTTTTGACTGAAATACATAAAATTCTAGTAGTGCATCCTGAAAAGGCTTTCCCTCCATCTTTCTTTGATTTGATGACCCACTTGTACATTCACCTAGTTGAGGAACTTGACATTTGTGGACTTGCACTTGCCTATTGGATGTACCCCATTGAACACCTATCATGAAAGACATGAAGGGGTATGTCCGGAACATGTGCAAGCTAGAAGGGAACATGGCAGAAGGATACATTTTTTACCAAGCCTTGAGTTTCTACACAAAGTACATGGAAATTTTTGGTGCAACGTGGAGATGAGTTTGGGATGCTAATGAGGAGGAAGGGGTTGTGGGGCATTTTCTTCAAGGTCCACGCAAACCACGCCATTAAGCATGCAATTTATGAAATTTCATCCACACTTGTATGTGTGTGAAAACCATTATACAATATCTTCATGGCTCGAGTAAACATTTTGGATTTTGCCCTTTTGATATAAGTTACAAATGGTTATGGAGTTAGTTAGATTTATTTGACTTTTGGTGCAAGATTTCCATGGCTTGACAAGGTTAGCTTTCACCAAAATCCCTAATTGGCAATAATATTTCTTTATTTAACCATGTACATCCAAATGGATGCAGGTGGTATAAGGAGGTGAAAGTTAAAAACATTAATAGGTTGGAGGCATTCCCCAACATCCCAACTTGGTTAACATAGGTTGTGGTTAAATCAAATGATAATCCCACATTTGAAAGCAATACTAAAGTACAAATTTTGTCAATCCCACCATCCTTGATTGCAAGGTCTTACAAATCAATGGCAACATTTGGGAATCATTTCCAAGTTGCTGCATGGCCTACAACAAGTAGTATGGTTACTTATGATTATGGGGTAATGGGAGAGTTTGCACACACACCCCCAATTACACATGACAATCGAAACCCAAAGTTATAAATAATGAATTATGTAGGAAAATGCAAGGAGATTATTGAACTTGATTATGGGTTCCAAACCAAGATAGTTGTCCAAGTAAGGGCTTGTGGTCCTATGTTGGGATGAAAATAGATGAATGGGGTTTCACCCTTATTAACTTTAGGAGGATGCTCCTTGCTAGGGAATAGCCATTTATATTTCTTTCTCAAGTGGAGCAAAAAAAATTCTTGAATTCCACATAAGAGCATGGCTAGAAGGTTGTCCTAAGATCATGAGCAAGATTTAAAAGAGTGGTACGTGAGATTATAGACATTGAACCTACAAAAGTTCAAGTTCCAATAAACCTCGCCATTACACCTAAGGAGCCCAATCCAATGGCTAGTGAGGGTGAGTTTGTTGCCTTTTTTGTTGTTTCAAAAGAAGAAGGTGAGTTAATTATGGATATCTACCCTTGCATCCATGTAATTGGTGGAAATTTGAAAAACCATGTAATGGATTTTCATTTGCCCGTTTCAACATTTTTTGATCATTGTAAATTTTTTGTGGTTGTAGGGCATGAAACCAACAACATAAATGTAGATCAAGGGGGTGAAAAGGATGATATAAGATCTAAGGATGGGGATGATAATGAGTTATTTTCAAATGCACCATCATATGGTAATGAAGCTAGAGAAGAGGGGTTTGTTTATATGCCAAAAGTTGATGATTAAGTATGGATCAAGGAAGCCCATGGTGGGAATTTGAAGGTCATATTATGGATGTATGTAGAATTCAATTGATTTATTATTTGGTCTGATATCTAAAATATTTTGATTGTATAGAAATTACGACTTGTCTTATCATGACATCATGTAAAAATCTCATGTAGGTGAGGAATGAAGTCTTTAAACGTGTGATTAAGTAACTTGCAACTTACATAGGTGGCACAATGGTATGTTGTTTTGCAAATGAATTGATTTTCTATGATCAACCAACAATTTTGATGGACATATGTGATGTGAAACAAATCTACTCACTACAATAGATGGGATTAATTTTAATTTGATGTTATAATTTTTAAAAAAAATAGATGTTACGATTATAAACAACTATATGTTTAAATCATATTAGACATTTAAAGGTTTATGGACAATAGAAAAAAGGCTTAGTCACACTTTGGGGGAGCATGTTGATGATTACAATTGGATCACATATGGTATTAGATGTTTGTAATTTATTTTCAATGGACAAATTGGGTTTGATGTTTCACTTTTAAATTTTGATGGAAAATGGTATCAATTTTAAACATACATGGACAATTTAAATTAGATGTACACGATTTTTAAAAATCTTTCAGATAGATTTATCATTCAATTTTGAAGCTTTTGATTTATTCAAATAGATAGATAGATATAATTAGCTAAAAATGGCTAAGCACACTAGATGTGAATTCTAAATATTTAATCATTGTCTATAGCTATATTCTTACACACTGAAGAATAAAGTTAAAAACATAAGGGTGTCATGATATTTTTCATGTTTATTCCATCTTTGCATTCATTTAATGGGGAAAGTACATTGGAATTTTGAATAATGGCAAATTGAAATCTTGGAATTGGCAATTTTGTGGTTAAATGTTTAACTTTTTAGTTATTAATCATCATGAATTTGTTCAATTTAGATTCATTAATATATCCCTATTTTCCTTATTTAACCCATATCAAAGGCACTAAAACCTTAATAACCAATGCACGGGCTTCAGGTGTTCACCAATGACCATATATGATAGTTTCAAAAAACATGCTCTCACACATGTGTCTACTAGAGGGTCGACCCCTTCCTGAGTTTGTATCTCTACCTTTTTCAACCTTTAGAGCTCTATTTATTTCTTTCAAATCCTAACCAAGTTTATTCTATATCTCTATTCTTGTTGACCTAGGGTCTAAGTTTGTTTCAAATCCCATGTGGGCTCTCACCATCTCTCATTTCTTGTGTAATTAAATTAAGCAATTGCAACATCATTTCATAGTGGTGAGGGTGGGTATATGGGATCGAAACATTGTTCAACCAACCAAGCAACATAAGAAGAACCAATAAATCATTACAAGGAGTGGAGATTTAAGGATATTGCAAAAAACAAAAAGCACCTTGAAGAACTACTAAGAAGTGGTTAGTGTTGATAAAATCTTCACATTTTCCAAAGCATTTAGTTTTTTTATGCACAAATTATAATTTTTTAGACCATGTAAATGTTTGATTAGAGTATGAAATTTTTCCATCTGTCATTTTAGTGAAGCTAATTAGGGTATTTTTTTTCATGCTCACACAAGTCATGTTATAATGTAGAAGTTCGTTGATATATACTTGGGTTTTGTTATTAAACTTTTTAATGCGAAGTTTTTCAAAACATTTCACTCCTACAAATCCACCTTCCGCCCGTGCATCAAAGGTTAGTGTTCTTGCACCCAAACCAATAGGAACTCCGAAAGGTCCGAAAGGAGCCATTGCATAACTACATTGCTAAAGTTTCCAAATATTGTTGAAGAAGACCATCTAGATGACTTGTTTTTAATTCTAGCTAACTTCGATCACTTGCTTGAAGAGGACCCTAAAAAAAATATGCACCTTCCCTTGACGAAGGTTATGGTGACAACGCAAAAAAAAACTTCCACCATCAACCAAATGATACAAAGTTGGTGATAGTTTGCTGGTAAAGTCTTCCACAATTCAACAAGTATGTATAATCCTTTCAAAAATGTTCTACAACCCTAAACTTTGGGTGTTTCAAGGTGCAAAAGTTGGTAATGGTTTATAACCATAGTTTGGAACAATCCCTGGATCAAAGGTCTTTAAAAGGCACTTTGGGTGTTTTAGGATGAAAAAGGGCATGAGCATGTTACATAGGCTATTGGAGAGGCATCAACAAGGTCAATGGGTGCTAGGTGCTTGCCAATAAACCCCATTATCATACCTTTGAATGTTTAACAACAACCTAGCCCTTCAAATCAATATGCCCCACAAAGGCAGTTTCATGTTTTTAATCAATATGAAGCATATCCACAAGAACCTTCTATACATGAGGCACTAACTCGAACACTACTTACATAAGAGGTATATTGTGGAATATAGGTTGTCCAAGATTCCTATTTGCGACGACCAACTCTAGGTGGATATAAAGGTGGTGGACATGAATGAAAGCCATATTATTTGAAAGAGGGGTATGTTGATCAAGATGTTTATCCTCAAGAGCCACAATAATATTTGTCCACATGGAAGACTTTAGCCCTTGAACATGATAACACTATCTGTGAATATGCTATGGGTATGGTTTTTATGTCAATTGGTGAATTGAAATGACTAAAGCATTATAGTAATCGCAAACAAAATTGTGTTACAACAAAAACAACCTTATTAAAAAGATATGTTGTGCTTGGTGAGGATCCCCGATATTTGAAATTGGTCATCATGGTAATGAGGATGGATTCCTATTAATTCCAAGTTGGAATACTTGGCTATCAGTAGTTAAAAGCCATGTTTTGCATTTGTGAAATTTGAATAGAAGAATAGATGGTCAAACCATAGAATGGTTGGAAATGATGAAGGAAAAATTGGATGCACAATTTGATTACACAATGTGCTTTGGACTTCAAGTACATGCAAGTCGTGTTTGTTAAGACTTTGAAGACACGACAAACCGAGTGGTTACGAATCCATGAAATAGGTTTTGGGGATTAGGTGTCTAGGCCCGAAATATTCTACATTGTGCTTATTTAAATCCTATTATAAGATATTGAGATAAGGGAATGTGTGCTTGGTCAATTTTTATCTTCATGTTTACATTCAAGTTATGACACTTAAGTTAGTTAGTTGGAATGGAATTGCAGGCAGGTGAATCCAAGCCAGACAATTGTACACATGTAATGTGGGAGGCATTGGTTAAGCATTGGATAGGGCCAGATTTTGTTTAGAAATGGGGACACATGGTTGTAGCTCATGCAATAGTAAAAAACCCCTCAAAATCAGGTCATGGTCATCTAATACAACAAAAGGCAAGAATAATAAGTGATTTGTTTAGACCTTATTATTTAGAGTCCAAAAGTATATTACAAGAGATTATAATATATGCATTGCTACTCAATAAGATATGTGTTGATCCTACCTTTCTATGAGTTCAAATTGCATGCTAATGGTGGAATATGGCACTATTTAATTTATTGTTGTCAGACAATTCAAAATGCTTGTGATTTGAACCAAAGTAAATTTTGCTAAATATGTATTTAAACCAACGACAATCATGCCTTAACCCCAAGTGAGGTCATGTTCTAGAAACTATATTTGATTTGGTCCTCAATTTGTTATGGTTTTGTAATTAAGATAGTTGGGTCTATGGAATTGTTTTTAAAAGCGAAATAGATTGTTAAATGGGGTGGTGTAGATTAGAGATCATGGACAACAACCAACTATTGAGAAAGAAGTCAAGGACTATTGATATTAGGAGTGTTGCATTTGTGGTATTGTTTATTTGAAGCTCATGGTTTGTAAGAATTGTCTTTTATGACTTTTGTATTAATGGGTTTACGTATTAGACAAGCCTTAATACCCTAGAATTTATATTAGTTGTACTAGTGTAACAATTTGTAACATGACTTTATGTATATAAACACAAATGAACCTCACATTTTTGTTGAATGTAAGACATTGGGAAAGGACTATTGTTGGATCATTCTAGAAAGGTGGAAGAGATGTTGAATTGGAAGGGTGCAGTTGATCAAAAACAAGATGAAGGAAATAAAAAATTAGATGAAGCGACATCTTTGATTAATCAACTGCAATCAACCATGAACATGTTGATTGGCATGAACAAGGTTTTGGCATTAAAACTTTGAATTTCAGTGGTTGTAGATAATTTGGCACCAAGTGAATCAATGTGCACAAATGAGGTGCATGAAGGTACAAACCCATTGAATAATGTGTTGGAGATTATTGTTGTTAATGGGAATGGGGTGGTGCATGAACATCTAGTTGGAATGACAAAACAAGCAATGCATAAAGATGTTCATGCATCTAAGAAGTGTGATTTACAAGGCGTCGTGGGTGCACAAGAGGGTACAAAAGAGGTTTTAGGTTTCATTGATGTTGTGGACAATGTGAATATGCCACCAATAGCCACAATACTAGACAACCAACCAGAGAAGGCAAGATTGATCATGCTCACATATTGTACAATAATAAGCATGAATTAGAGGTGAATTCATTCTTTGACTAACATTTTTTTTTGAATTTGCAAATAGGAGGCAAAACCAAGTCTAGGAACAAGAATGAGGCCATCACATATTGCATCAAGGATGTCAAAATCAAAAGGAATTCAAGTTGTTCAAACTTTTAAACCTTTAGTCCTTTTATTGGGTTTCATTTAATGTTCATTAGATTTTAAGGTTAACTGTAAGGATAGGTGAAGTTCAAAGATTGTTCAAAATTTGTGTGGATTTGCCATTATAATTAACTAAACATTGATTAGCATTTACATATTTGTATCGACCTTGATGTTGTTAATGGACCCCATATTGAAATGAAAAGTTGGAACCATGGTCATATGTGTGCTTAATGGTAGCAAACGTGGTTAGAAGACTTGTCCTATTGATTATGTGGTTGTTAGGGTGAAGGACATGTATATGGAAACTACCATAACTTCTTTCATCCATCAAATGACAAATCTTGGAAAAACAACAATCAAAATAGAACCTTGGATTGTGGTTTTTTTAGTTAGCAATTTTTTTGAAACTAGATGTTTAATGGCCTTACCTATTAAGGATACTTGGTTCAAACATTTGTAGTTGAGGTATTATTTTTGGTGCAACTTTGCATTCTTATGTTGGGTTCTTAGTTTCATGCCATATGGATTGTGGTTTTTGACAATTCAAATGCATTGTTGGAGGTGTGATTAATACGTTTTTGTCAAGTTATTATTTAGATTTGATCCATACATGGAAGGTTTTGGTATGGAAACATATACATGTATGTTAAAACCCACATTACAATACCCCTGTAATTTTGAAAATAGGGAACCATGAAACATAAGCAAGAACAAAAAACCACATATTTAAACCCTATATTTTATTTAAACCCCCTATCTAACACATGTCATGTTTACATAGGTTGCCATAATTTAAATATAATTAAATATTATACATAACATTCAAAAATTCTACCACATGTCATTATGTGATTTGTCTTTCAGTGCCATGTGTTAATTTCGGTATGGACACTAAAATGCCACATGTTGACTAACAAAAAATAGTTTAATCCTAATATCAAAAAATCGATGGGGTAAATGGTCCATGTTGGATGAATTGTTTTCTTTTGAAAATGCCACATGTACACATTATATTGGCTAATTTTTTTATAAAAAAATTCTAATTCCCTTAATCCAATGGTTAAGATCAAACTTATATTTGACCATTATTACTATAGTCATGGTAATTAGAACCAGAGTCATTATTTTAAATAGTCATTCATGACTAACCAAATTTACAACTATGACTGACAAAGATGACTTTAACCAAAACCAATATTACATGGTAAAAGCGATGGGTATTTGTGACTACATAGTCATGTAGTTGTAAATTAGTCTTATGATTACATTTGTAGTCGTAAATACCATCTTTTGGCTAATGGAATTGATTTACAATTATGTTGATTGTTACTTGAAAATAATTTATTTTCTCTAAATTACCTGCAAGGCAGAATAATTTACTTTTGGAATATTATTGTGGTAAATTTTAATAATTAACTCAATTTTATTAATAATAGGTATAAGTGTTTGAAAATTGCTTTCATTGTTTCAATATAATAGTTGATTATTTTCACTATTTTAGAACAAATTTTCATGGCTTCTATGACGTGGGTAGGTACAAATTATTTTCATTGATTTTAGAATAAAAGATTCTAAAAGGTGAAGTATTAAGATATGGTGAAAAAAATTAAGAAAGGATGAGGTGACCTGTGGATTTATGGGCAGTGGGGAACCTTTTTGGTTTGTCATTCTTCTTTTGTTAAAGTTTGAAAGAAGAGATATATTTAGATTGTGAAATAACATTTGATCAAATAACAAAAAAATAGAAAAATGATAGAATTAAGAAAAGTTTATATGAAAATAATTTTTCATTTAAATACTTAAACTTAGGAGTGATATGTTCATAATTATCATTATGAAAATAATTTTTTAATATGTAATTTTCATATTTCCAAAGGTAATCCCTAAAAAACATATATTTAAAATAAATCATGATCATGAATGAATTGTGAATGAGTTGAAATATATTGTGATTTTGCACATGATTCAATTTTTAAAAAAAAATGCAACATCAAGTTGTTGACCCTTTTTCTTTTTGGAAACTAATATTAAAATACATTCACACCATACATGCATAGGTAACTATTTTAGGTTATAATACTTACCAAAATAATTATCTAAATGGAATTAATATATATTGATTTAATTAAACTTGTTTAAAAACCTACTTACTTATGTTAAATTATTTATGTACATAGGTTAGTTACCTAATTTCATTTAAACCACTTACATATTTAGGTCACTTATATGCTTAGGTTAAATTATATTCAATACATAATTTAAGTAATTTAAAAATAATATGAAAATTATTTACATAACTTATATGTAGCTTAAGCATGTAAGCTAAAATAGGATATTTACACATTTATACTAAGTACATTAATTAATTATTTAAAATAAATTAATTGATGTGAAATTAAGTTATTAGGTATTAACAATTATAACTAATTTCTACATTCATTTAATTATTGTACCTATATTTTTAATTACCTACCTACCTAGTTAATTTAATGAACTTATCTTTTTACCTATGTATAAGTATTTAATTAATTAATTAATTACTAATGGATAATGTTGAATGAAATTCGAAAATAAATCCATTATCAATTCTTTATCCCATATTTTTTGACATCTTTTCAAATTTGTAAATAATGTAAGTGAATGCATTAATAAACATTATAAAAAAATTACAATTTTTTTTTAAAAAGTGGATTTAGATTGAGCCAATAAAAAGTGTCTAACATCAAAAATTCAAAATTCAAAATAAAATAAGATTTTAAAAATTTAAGTTCCAAATGGCTTATGTTTTAGTTTAATTTAGGTCAAGACCTAACTTAGGTGCCATGTGATTTATATTTATATTTGGTTTATGTGCCACATGGTTTAATTTAGTTTAAGTGGTCTATGTTTAAATGCCATGTGATTTAACCTAATTTATGTGGTTTATTTATACATGTCACATGTCCTAATTTATCTTACGTGCCATATTTTAACCTAGGTGACCTATGTTTAAACGTAATCTAAGTGTGACATTATGTAGTTTAGCCTAACATAGTTTAAGTAACTTATGTCAAAATGTCATGTGGCTTATTATATTGTAAATGACATATATTTAAATTGCATATGTTTTAATCATAATGTACCATATGTGCACATTTTATTTAAAATTATCAAGTTTTGTTGAAAAGAATTAATTGATTAGAACATGTGTTCTTGATTAAAATTTGAACACATTATTATATGATGGCACTATATGTTGATGTAAATAACTTGTTATTTATGTGATTATTTAAGGGTTAACTTTGGTAATTTATTTGATGTTCGGGTTTTATGACTTAATAATGGTTTGGTGAGTCATCAACAATTAATCATAATTTTAATTAATGTGCATGACTCACATATGAAAATTCATTGAAAATGTTTTTGCTCATAATAATGTGCATGATTCATACATGATAATTCATTGGGAAAATCATTGTTGACATTATTGTGCATGACTCACACATTATAATTCATTACAAAAATATTTTACATGATTCACATATAATAATTCATCAATTTTTTTTGTGTTGACATTAATGTGCATGTTAAATCACATGGTGAACTATGTGATGAATAAGAATTTTTTTTTTTGTTTTTTTGTTTTTTTTGGTTGGTATATATGTGGTTGTTTAAATTTTGGAAACACCTTTACTTAATGAAAACAACTTGTTGTATGAATGCAAAGTTTTATGGAATAAATTTGTGAAGAAATTGAAAGTTTGGTTTTCAAAGGTTTTGGCATAGTTTGTGAATGTGAAATCCATGGAAGGAGAATGGTGTGGCATAATAATTATACATAGAAAATAGAAAGGTGAGTGGATATTTGTGACAAGAATATAAATTTGCATAGATATGTAATAAAAATACATAATTTTGGTTTTATATCTACTTGTGGTCTACATCTTTTGGTTCATTGTTGGGATTTGAGTTTAGGTTATTTGTGTTGTAAAATTTAATTTTTTTGGTAGTGTTTTGCAAAAACATAACCTCTTTGTTTTTTTTAGAATGTGAAATGTAAGATGATTTTTTCATCCTCAAATCATGAATAAAAATGACAACATGAATCGAAAATGTTCAACTTGTGATTATGAAACAAATATTAGATTTGTAAATAAACATAATGTTCAAATAACTAAACATGTATAATTTTTCACATGCTACTATGAAATAACACCTTTGAACATATATAATATTTTACATATTCTAACAAATAACATTTTGGACAATTGATGGGATAATAATTAAAATTTGAAATTTTCATTAAAATCGATTCAAAGTTTAATTAGGCTTTAAAAATATGAAAATATGGGTTTATCCAACTTGATGACACAAAATGATAAAACATTTTACACCTTAGTTTTAAAGTAAAATGATCTAATTTTAAAAATTGAATAATTAACACAATTAATGAGTTGGTTTTTAATGGTTTGAAAATATGAAATTATAATTTTAAAAGATGCAACTATTATCTATTTAAAAATGTTAATGACCCAAAAAAAATAAAATCTTCAACGAAGCCTACGAAAGTAATAGTAGTGGATTAAAATTCAAATAGGTTGTATAAATTCATTTCCCAATCATTTTCCACATAACATTGTAAAGTTGAAAGTTTTTCATGATTTTAACAAATATCTTAAGAAAATAAGGAAAATTAAACTATTCACAACTATCGGACTCATAAGAGAAAAATATCTTTTCTACACATGATAAAAAAAAAAATTCAACACTAGTTACATATCATGATTTCATGTAAATAAACTATTAATCAATTGCTTAAATTTGTACATTATAATTTTGGATTACATACACAAAGCTTGGATATTAACTAATGTACATAATGTTTTGTAAAAGATTCATTTGTAAAACATGTCATTTATGCAAATGAAAATTTCAATATAATAAAATTATTCATTAGATCAAAATATAACATTATTTTAAATTTATTTAGTGAAAATTACCATGGCACTAAAAGAAATATTACTTTGCGTTTTTTTCTTATCATGAGGTGTAAGCATTATGAAAACTTTCATATTAATGTGTAGTATACAAGATGAGTAATAAGGAATTTCTTTCTACATCTTTTTAGGGAAATACATTTGAAACATTACCTATAATTACAATATCAATATATATATCACTTAAATTCCCAATATATTAATGCAATATAATATAAAAAACAATTTATACAATATGCATGTAATTTTTTATTACAATAATTGAAGATGCTACTATGAATATGTTAATTAAAACATATTAATCAACTATGATAAAAACATTTTATGCAACAACTTATTTATAAATTATATTTTAAATATCTACCATTGTTTATAATACACAAATGTATTACATATGCACTAATGCATTAACACAATAATCTCACTTTTCATCAACCTAAGCATATTGGATAGAACAAAAATACATGTTTTGCATTAAAATTACAAAATACTACATTTGATTCATCTCACCATCCAATTATTACATGATCATTTAGAATAAAAATTTGAATTCAACATATACATATAGAAACACGATCATTTAGTAACATTCACATGTTTGTTCACATTCCATTTTGTTGTAAACTAATATTTCAAATTTGTTTATGACATAATTTATTTTAAATGATTTTTCATTTTATGCGTTGAAATGTATAATTTAAAAAAAAAATTATGGCAACATATGTTATATATTACACATAAGTTTAAAACAAATTATATTATCCTTTTACTCTTAATAAAAAAATTATTATGATTTTTTTCTTTGTATATTATGATTTCAACATCTATTCAACTTTATTATTTAAATATTTCATGTCAAAAATATAATTTAAAGTAATGATTATTCATTTTATCTTTTGAAAATAAAAAAATAAAATATCACCTCATCATTATTTTTTAATTTTAAGTTCCCAAATACATTATGGCATTGAATTAAATTTTTAAAAAATTATTACCTCATAATATTATTATAATTTACAAAAATCTATATGAAAATTGTATGTAAAATTTCATATCCATTTATGTAGAATTCCATAATGTAAAATAAATTTATGACAATAAATTACATTATTATATTTCACTAAAAATTATGTACAAGAAAATTATTAAAAGTAATATAGGTACATGAATGTACATGTTTATATACTTGTATTTACATTTATGCACTCAAAATTAAACATAAATAAAAGTTTAATCTTGAAAACTATAATTTTCAAATCCTACATCTATTTTAGTTCCATCAAACTAAAATGTAATAAATAAATAAAAATATATACAAAGATTGTAAGTAAAACAATGTTAAAATGTATCTAGAATCCCATAAATTTAAATAAACTATTGTAACTAGTGTCAGTTTTTGGGCACTAAATTCTAATAATATTGTCCAAAAAATGTATTTGCATGTATGTAAGTACACATTTATACATATTTATACATCTTCATATATTTCTAATGGCACACAATTTACATATATATTTATAAAATTATAAAATAATATACAATTTACATCACACAATTTTCCTCACTTTTCAAATGGGCAACGCCCACCCACATTTCCCCAAGGTTTTATTCTAGTTTTTTATAATGGATGAAATGCAAATGATACCTTTCACAAATGTTTATTGCATAATACTTTTGTAGTTGTTATTTGTTACTGGAACCTAATTTCATATAGTTCCATACAACCTCAACAAAGCTGAAGATCATAACCTTCAGTTTAGCCAAAATTGAGGATGTGAAACCAAATCTGTTGTGGACCTTTTACCACCAAATTTGGTGTTTCCAAATCATGTGCAATAAATTCTCTTTGGCACTCCAATTCAATATTTAATATTAACTTTCACTGAACTTTACTCAATTTAAGGATATCCGACAATTCAGAATTGAGGACAAAACTATGGTCTGGACTTAGGACCATGCTTAAGGATAACTTTAATGCAATTAAAGCTACTAACATTTTCTTGTTTGGGGGTTTTATCCTCAAGGAATGCATTTGGATCTCATCTTCAATGTTATGAGATCCCATGGCACAATAAGAGTGTAAAGCACAATTGAGAAGTTTTAATCTCATTTCGTGTTTATGCTTTGAGCTGGAGTTCTTGACAAGTTTTGACTTCATTCTGTGTTTGTTCTTTGAACTTGAGTTCTTATAGTTGCACATGAGTTCATTTTGACTTGTGTGCATGTTTTTGACATGCGACAATTTTTTCTCACTTTTCAATTGAGGTCTACATTTTCACTTGGTTCATGTTTTGATGTGTGTTGATTTCAATTGTGTTGGGCATTGATCTCATAGCATATGACAACTTCAATACTTATGATGAAGGATCAAATGCTGTTCTTAGACATTGGTAAATATTGTGGCAACAACTGTTCTATGTTTTCCACTTTTCTTCCAAGTGACAAGATGATAAAATTTTAGTCATCTGGTGCCTTTCAATAAAAAATGGGAAACAACCCACCACCATGAATTGATTTATTCCACAATATCAACATTATCCTTCTTATCTTCAATCTTTTGTGTGTTTAAACAAATTTCCAATGTGAACAACATCCTGTTTCCAACTTCAAACTTCTATGGGTAAAACAGCGACAGGTTTCATAAAAAAATCTCCCTCTTTGGGCAGCAGGGAAGTCTCTTTCTTCAAAATCCAGTAGTCATCCACCTTGCTACATCAGAACCAGTTCCAATTTGTCAAAATGTATATATACCCAAGAGACTGCAGAGGAAACTCCACAAACTGTTACTAGATTAACTATTGTGTTGGATTCAGCCAAACCTAAACAAACCTGCTGCAATCTACACATATGTGTATGCAAAAAGTCATAATCTTTGTATTTGATTTCATAAGAACCATACCTTGCAAAGTGATGACTATTTTTAGTTTTCTGAACTTGGGAACCCAACCAAGTCACTGTAGGCCTGATAAGACATGCAAGAAAACCAAGTGAAAATGTAGATCTCTACAAGTTTGCAGAGAAATCTCCACAGCAACACTCGCTGCAGATGACAATAACAATGAGTGCAGTCACAACCTATAAGAGTCACTCACAAAGTGTCAGACAGTTACCTTCATCAACATCAGTACTAAAGACTTAAGACCTGCCATGATAACCCACTGACTTCATCAACTCCCAGCTGCCATAATAACCCTCTGTATTTCATCAGCTCCCCATCGTGAGTGTAGATGAGTATAATATAATAAGCCCAAAATTCTGGGCAAACCATTACAAAAACATCTGCACCCTGAATTTCTGTTGCATTTCCAGAAGTCTTAGCAAGACTAAGTCATCATGTTAGCTAGTAGGAACCCAGTTCCAATGTTTCACAATGAAAGGGAAAGGAACCAACAAAGAATGTCCTCACCTTGATGACCATCTATTGAACTGGAAAAGTAAAATGAAGAGAGGAAGAAAGTAGTTCTCTCAGACAGGAACAGTGAAACTGGTTTCATAACAAGAGACCACCAAAATACATTTGCCCAGGTAGAAACCAGAACAATATCCATATAGAGAATTTCCAATAAAAGCCTGTCTACTTTGCACGGATGCTACAACCAAGTCCTCTGTGATTCAAACAGGCTGACTGGCTGGGCTGCCTTGGCCTTAAAGCTTCCAGGTTAGGGTGTGCTCACATTACAACAGGTGCACTTTCCTGGAGTACACAATATAGTCGAATATTCATTCCCAATAATCAACCCAACTATGTTTCTCCCCTACTCTTATATTGCACAGCTTCATGGAACTAAAACTACATGCATTGAGTGATGACTGTCATTGCCAATACCCTGGTAACCTATCCCTACAAAGACCCCATTGAAATATACAGCTGTTTTGTGGTGTGTCCACCGCCAGCTTACTTGTACTGGTGGCTTTCAGAAGCATTCAACTACATGCCTCTCTCCAGCTAACCTGATTTGACATAACTACTTCCAAATTGCTCTCTACCAAACATCACGAAGGTACCGTCCATCCACTTGCAACTGTTTTACGATAGCTTCAGACTGGGTGCCACTCACTCCTCCCTGTCCATGCCACATGTTCAGTTAAGCCTTCATTCTAGGCCTTCCACAACTAACCTTCCAATTTCTTATTCTCTTTCATTAACAGAAAAGTCAGCAAAATTGAGGTACTTCTACCCAAGTATTAACTCACTCCCTGCCTGTCATGCTGCTACAAACAACTCAAAGCATTTAACCTTCACTAATTCTGGTACCACACTGCCACCAAGCTAATGCAGATACATCTTTCACCTCCATATCTACCTACCTACCACAAAGTTGAAGGTAATATCTGCAGGCATCAGAGTGGAATCTGGTCATACAGGAAATAAATCCATGGAGGTGCATACCTCTGACTGGACAATTGAAAGTAATGTGCGATGCACATCCTTTGCCATGCCCTTTGCATCACCACACACATATACATATGCACCCTCAGATATTAATCTCCATAAATCACTTGCCTGCAACAAAATCAACCATAGAAAATTAGGCTGCAAAGTACATTTTGAACTAGAAATTATAATACATCATTGATGACTACAACAAGATTCAGTCAGAACACTCTTTGCACCTTCTCAAGCATGTTCAATATGAACCAAGATCACATTTTTGTACTACATCCATATATGCAAGCAAAATACAGTAAAAAAACCTCTTCACACCTTTTCAAGCATCTTATTTTGAACATACTCCTTTGTGGTACCTTCCCTGGAGAAGGCCACGACCAACTCAATGACCCCTTTATTGACAAAATCCGTCAGCTCCTCCTCGTATATGAAATCCTGCAATACAAAGACTTCACACTAGATGAGAACACAGATGTGGATACAACATGTCTAGCTGTTGCCTGCAAGGATTAAAATTGAAAGGTAAGAGGCCAAAGCATTTGCCTGATAGCGAGTCCGACAGCCAAAGAAGAAAATGCCCTGTCCAAGTGTCTCCCCAGCTTCTTGCAGCACAGCCCTCTCCTATTACAATCCTCAAGGATGAGCCATCAGCATGGAATATTGAAATTGGAAAACCTCCATGCCTGACTATAGAGAGAACAAATGAACCAGAACTTAAGAAAAGCTGAAAGAAATCAGACCTGTAGAAACCCTCTGAATGGAGCTAAGCCTGTCCCAGGCCCAATCAAAATAATCGGAGTCATTGGGTTTGAAGGAAGCCTGAAATTTGACTGTCGTACAAATATTGGTGCCCGACTGCATTCAAGATCTCCAACCTCCTGTGCAGAAATAGCATTCTGCAAAATCATTGCATCCAGATGTTATTAAACAATACCAACTGGAACTGCACAGTGCATCAGAAAACAAATCATTGCAGTTGATGATTGTCAACCCAATGTAAGCATGAGTTAAGGGGTTGCAGGTAGGTACAAACAAGATTCACAACTACAGGTGCCTGGTATTGGAAACAAATCCAGATGACGAAAAACTCAATTGGACCTCAGACAGTTCAAATAAAAGTTCACACATCTCTCTGCCCACCACAAAATCACTTTTCTGACAGGACAGTATCTGTGATTTGCCGAACTATTGCTTCTACAATGTCTCTAGTGTGTATTCTATTATATGTTCCCTGTAGTGGCCTGAAAGCTACAGTGACTTGAACAAAGCTACCATTGCAACCCAGGTGCAACCCCAGCATTTAGTACCATTCAGGGTTTACATGAGAATGAGTGTTGAGGAAGAAGATTAAATTGGAAAATAACCTTCATCCAAGTAGAGGCAACACCATGATGAATGCGTCCTGTTGGACTAGGTCCATGGACCAAAGCACAGGTGACATGAATTCTGGTGGGCGCAAACCTATGGCACCAAAGCAACTCATTCACCAAACCACAGTCAGCTTCTCTCCCACAGTTCATGGAAGTGAAACCTCTTTTTGCAGGCCAAACAGATGATGCATTTAATACCTGGGTGAGGAGGAGATGGAGTAAAATCGTGGTTGAAGACGAGGAGACACAGAAGCAAAAAAGACTCCAAGTGGAACTTTCACAGATGGAAATGCACTAATCACTTCCAATAGACTTCGCTGACTGGCTATCACCCACTGCTGGTACTCTTCCTGCATGGCCAAACAGTGGTCAGGAAATAGATAGCATGCAAACTGAAACACCTGTCACACCCTCTGACCACAGTCCTGCTGCATACCAGGTTACGAAGTAACTACCTTGCCCTGGGGTGACACAAGATGTTCCAAGCGATCAGCTTCCTCTGGGTCAGATGCATATGCAGCCAATGCAGACAAAACAGCCTGCGACCCACATCAAGCACCAAAGAGTTCAGAAATTAACCAGTGTGCATGTGCACCCTATTCAACACTGTAACTCTTCATAAACGAGCTATGAACCACAAAACATGCTGCTTAGCTGCTCCTTTCAGAAGCTGCCAAAGCTGGGTAACCATTCCTGACATGGTAGAACTTCCCTGCAGATTGGATTTTTTGTTGACTACAATGGACTATTCTAGTTCACCACTTGTGGAAAGAAGAGGACCCCATTTGCAGGTTGCGATCAGTACTCACTTTGCGAGGAGAATTCAACAGATCAGCGTATTTACTGAGTGCAGTGTGGAGGGTCAATGGACCAGGGAATGGAGGAGGAAGTGATCCGCTGCCACCTCCCAAGGCTTCACCATCCTCTGTGTCTGTATGAAGAGAGAATACCGTATCAAGGGGAAAACCCAGGAGCTTTGCTGCTTCTTCTACATTCTCTCGAGAATTATGTATGTAAACTCCAACATGGTCCCCTGTTTCATACCTGCCACCTCAACAAGGACTTCAGCTGGCATGGTAGAAGCTTATAGCCTAGAACTCCACATAGTTAACATATGCTATCTAACACAAACCAGAGGATGATTCTTGGGATATACTCACGTTAGACCTGTGTTTGCAATGTCAAACTCCAAGTGCGTGCATGAACGGTCTGATCGGGGGGTGTGAAGCTCCCTTCGAACAGCAACATCAACCCTTTTTTGCACACAGCCACACCAGCCAAAGACAGTCTTCAGTCCTTCAAAATTATAGCTAGAGAGTTGAAATGCTCAAATAAAACAGCAGAGAAAAAATAAAGAGCAATAGAGTCCCAGACATTACCGGCAAGGATGAGTGACATCATAGATAACTTGACCATTTCTTTGCAGAGAATCTGTGTGTTCCCAGATCTTAGTTCCACTCTCCCACATAACCACACGATATTCAGGAACAGCCACCTTGTATGATACAGCAGCAGCAGGTCCATCTTCTTCATCACGCAGGAGCCCATCAAGTTCTGGCCACAATTTTTCCTTCCTGGAAAAGTTTCAAAATTTATTTGAAGACATTATGATTGGAATCAGATGACAAACCTGGGACCCCAAAACGGTACTGTAACTGTGAACAAGGATAAAGATTGAGTCCAGGATTACATGTTCATTTCAACAACAATGTAAATCCTATAAAAAGAAAATCTGTTGGCATAGACTGTGAATGTTCAAGTCCCTCTACCCCAATAGATTGAATCGATTTTATTTGTCAGAAAGGACCATCCAATATATAAGGAGGTATTATTATTACTACTTGATCTTCCTCTTTTTCCTTTTCTTATACTATGATTGCACCACCAGTAGAATAAAAATGGAATATTTCTACCATTTTACATTATGTTGGGGTAATTCGAATGACAGAGGCTGGGATAGCTCAGTTGGTAGAACAGAGGACTGAAAATCCTTGTGTCACCAGTTCAAATCTGGCTTTCCACCACACAATAGAAGGGCTACTGTGCACATTCTTCTTGGCAATCCAAATGGCCTTGCTTTGAGGTGTAAGTCCATGTAAATGACTTCTAAGGTCATAAGAAGACAAATTGCAAGGACGAAATTTTCTTTTCTGTCATAGGGAAGGGAAATGCCCTTCCCTCCTACAAGTGCTTTGTGGAGGTAAAGATATACCCACAGTCAAGAAGACAGCCAAGTTGCATTTTATCTGTGCTAGAGCATTGCATGCAGGAAACAAAGTTAAACATTATGGCAAATCACATTGGACGTCTTGTCCTTTTTCAACATTCATGATGTACAGACAGCATAGGGTCTGCTGAGTTTGCAAGAAAAGACACATACCATGCTGTAAAATCATCATCAATGCATTGATCATCATCACCCAATCCACAAGGAACCAACCTCTTCGCACCTGAAGAGAGAAAATGTCAACCCAGGAGCTTTAGTTTGATACAAATCATCATCTAATTTCTGATAATAGTATGATGCAAAACGGCACATATGCACTGGTGATCAACTGGGCAACAATATCAGCACTAACAGTCAGGCAACCATATGCACCTTGCTTTTCAAGAGCTGCATCAATCTGTATTGCCACCTGCATGGAGCATCAGGATGACCTGTCAGATGGGCACAGTTAACTTGCCCTTCTAAAACAAACAATGTGACTGACACAGATATCCACAGCCACTGTATATTTTGCAACAACAAAGACAATCATGTCTCCTACCTTGTTGAAGTGCTCATACTGTCTGTTACCAAGGCCAAAAACTGCATATGTCAACCCAGTCAAAAAAGGTTCATTGTCCTGTGGCAAAAGACAAAGCAAAACATTGTACAGTGAGAAAGATATACAGATCTGATAACAATGCTCAGAACAATAACACCACCCATTCCCTTGTCATCTCTATCAGTGCTCAACTGAAAACTTCAACATGTTACAACCAGCTATGTCACAACAAGGAAGGGCAGGAGAGCATTCATACTGTAACTCCCTCTATGAACCAGTTGTGGAAACGAGCTGCATTGTCAGTGGGTTCACCATCTCCATAGCTGAATAAGCACAATGAAAGACTGTATATCAAATTCTGTTGTTACTGTTGCTGGGGACACTGACAGCTTTGGCATAACTGAAGCATTGAACAGAGGAAAAATACCAAAGTAGGTAAGCACTTGAAGAGAAAGTGGATATGTTAATTGTTTATACAGATCAGTGCTTACGTGGCAACCGAAAACAAGGCGAACTTCTCCTTCTTTAACTTTGTTTCATACTGCTGATCATCTACACCATAATCCTCCTGTAGCCACCAACATCCCATAAGATTTGCCAAGCCTTCAACTTATATTGCGTACTGACAACCATCACCCAAAATTGTGTAACCAGATTGGTGTATTCCTATAGACAATGCCCTGCCAGGTATCAATCTACTTACAAAATTTGATACTAGACTATATTCTCATGAACATCAGGACAGTTCCCTGGTGATTTGGACCCATGACCACCTTGCAAGGCAATGGTTTCAAATGCCACCATAGTCACATCCAGCTGTTAAGGGATTCATAGATTGACCATCCATCACTAAGTTATGGGAATCTTCTGGCTCGTTGATGGAAGAATTGACAACCAAAATGTTGCCAGAGTTTCTGTTGTAAGAGGATGTGAACATTGGGTAACTCTAAAGGGCTAAGTCAAAGCCAAGATAAGCAGTTGCTGAACCATTCTCTTTCCTGGTGTTTCAGTGCACAGTGCAAAGAAGTACAACTGCTGACCTGTGCTCATAGTGAAGGAATCTTGGTTAGAAACTGGCACTACAGGAAATGCAGGTGGCACAACATGTTGCTGCCTTGTATCTACAGCAGTTTGCTGAAAGGAGAAGAGATATTTCTAGGCTGAAAATGTCCTTTCACCCAGTATCTGCTAGCAGGTAGCTCAGTCTCTGTGCTTCGGTATTTCTTACTAATATCACTAGCAACCACAAGATTCCTGTCAATGCAGAGAACAGAGATGGGATGGATATGCAGATGTCTTCAGTCTGGCATGCACTGTTTGTGTGTCTGACAACAACCCTGAGCTACACTTGGCAGGAGAGTCCCCATAACATACCAGATCTACCACCTTGAATACCACCTTGTTGTCATATCTGGCCTTCCCTTCTTCAGCAAGAGCCTGTCAGTGAGACAGCCAGATCAGGGACCTTGCAACTCAATAAAATCCAAAGACATTACTGAGCAGCATAATTGCAAACTCTATGCCAACACCCATTTGTGGCAAATAAGATCTCCACAACATCCTCAACTGTTCAAACTGAGCTGCAACATGGCATCCTTAGAAGTCTTGAATGCAGAGAAACCAATGTACAACTACTCCTCATACCTAAATGCTGAATATTAATGAACTGTTCTTTTTTTCCCACGCAGCAATAGGACAGGCACTGCACGGTGCCTGTCAAGTTAGAGATCTGTTGAAAGGCATTAGAGAGGACCCGCATACAGTAGAATCAAGAGGAGTCATGCGTAGAACAGTGAGTACCTTGGCAAATCCTTCCGCAGTTCCTGTCTGAGTTCCAAAAAGAATGGTGACCTTTTTCGTTGTTTCATCTTCAGCTTCAACATCCACCGGATCAGTCTCCTCTACCAATAGGTTGGATGTCGCCTGATTTGAAGAAGCTTTTCTAGGGCCTTTGTTGGGGGAAGAAGACTGTCTCCAAAGCAGTAAAGTGAGGCAGAGGAAAAGCACAGCCACGGAAGCCCCGATAATGAAGTAGACAGGCGGAATACTCACGGCCACAGCTGCCGTCACTTCTGTAGTGGCTGTCATCTTCCCTTCCTTCCCTGCCTAATTGAAGTCTACGGGAGGATGTCCGGGGATTTCTCCTAAGCGCTTTTGAATCCCCCCCGGTTCCTAGGCAGTTTTTCCGTGCCTTTCTCCAGTGCACAACTGGCCTATATATCTAACCCCAGTCTCCTCTTCGAAATTAATATGTGGCCTTTACAAAGAGCTTCAGAATAGAGTGTGCGGGAAGAAGAGTACCTCTTCTTGTGCTTGTACCTCGGGAACAGTCGTGCAGTAAAAGTCTCTTCAAACTTCGAAGCAAGTAAAGTACCTGCTAGTCACTCCAAGTAGTTCACAAAACTCGGATAACTACTTCTTTAACAAAGGGAGGAGAATATGAATATCACAAGATAATCCGCTTGCGAAGAAGAAGATGCAAAAGTTGCTATTCCGATCAGACTGAAAGAATGGTCCTTGCGAAAACACTAAACAATAGAAGAAGCCATGCTTATTACAATACTCCTGCTCACTGCGATGGATATAATAAGAACAACTCCGGGATCATGCACTACTGGTGTTATCAGAAGATGATGATGCTGCCCGGCCAGAAAGAGTAAAACTAGAAGAGAGAATGCGGCCTATAATACGATGATCGCAGCTAGTACACAGCATGAGAGACAAACGGAGAATCATCTAGAATAGCCTCCTCTAGCATCCATCAACAAAACAAAAACACAAAAACTGTCTCTCTCTCTCTCTCTCTCTCTCTCTCTCAATCTCAAAAAGCTTCAAAAATAAGAAATGGAAAGAATTGTTGCGAGAGACCAAAACAGAGTTCAGGAAACAAGCGAAGAAAAACTCTCCTCTCTTCTCCCTCTCTCTCGTTTTCTCTCGATCGCGACTCGCGACAATTGTAAGCGTCAAGAGAAGAGGAAGAGGGAGCTTGGCGCTAGCGACGGAAACAGAGTTGAGAGAAACAAGCGACGAAAAACACGGCATGAGAAAAAGAGAAAAAGCAAAGGGACCAAAAAAACAAAAAGAAACGGGCGAGACAAATCCCACGCCCCCAAAAGAAAGGAACTAAATAAATCAATAAACTATTATTAATTAGTAATAAATTGTTGCTCTATTTGTGCTTTGCGTTGCTACCTCACTTCCAATGACGATTGACTGACATACGGTCGGAATATTAATATATATTTTTTGATTCTTCCTTGACCCTTACAATATCAAATCATTGTTCTATTTTTTTTTAATTTTCCGATTTTTTACATTTTTTTATAAAATCATTTTCACTTTCATTCAATTTTTATATGAAAATTAATCTCACTTCAATTCCTCACTATTTGTGTTTTGATTTATTACTTGAATATTATAATGTCAAAAATAAAATTCATGATTGCATTTTTTTTTAATGAAATCATTTTCATTTCCATTAATTTTAAAAAAAAATGTTGATCTCACTTGAAGTCTCAACATTTGTGTTTTGATTTGTTTCTTTTTCAATATCAACAAATTAAATTTCAGGATCGCATAATTTTTTTATGAAATCATTTTCACTTCCATTAATTTTTTTAAATAAAAAATTGATCTCACTTGAAGTCTCAATATTTTTGTTTTGATTTGTTACTTGAATATTGCAATATCAAAAAAAAATATGATGGCATAATTTTTTTATGAAATCATTTTCACTTCCAATAATTTTTTAAAAGAAACTTCAATCTCATTTGAAGTCTCAAAATTATTATTTTTTATTTTGTTACCTGAATATTACAATATCAAAAAAAAAAATGATTGCATAAAGTTTTTATGAAATCATTTTCACTCCCATTAGTTTTTAGAAAGAAACTTTGATCTCATCTCATGTGTCAAAATATTCATATGTTTTAATTCATCCCTTGAATCTTACAATATCAAAACACAATTTCATGATCACATGTATATCTTTATGAAATCATTTTCAATTTCATTAATTTTAAAACATGAAATTTCATTTTCACTAATGGAAAACATTAAAAAAAATTGATGTATCAATTACACTAAAAAAGAAATTCACGAAACTATATCAATCTCAACAAAAAAAAAAACAATTTAACAATTGAAAAACAAATTCTATGTGATGTGACCTAAATTTTTTGAATGTATCAATTACACCAAGAAATAAATTCATAAAATTATATCAATCTCAAAGAAAATTTTAAGAATTCAAAAAAAAAATTCCAATGTGATGTGACCTAAATTGAATTTAATTATGTTTTGGTGTTACTTGAGTCAATAACATTGAACTTTCACATGTGACAATCTAGATCTAATTAATTTTTATCATTAAGATGGTTTTGTAGTGTTGAGATTGGAGAGTGAGGTAACCGTTTTGGTACTCATTCTATAATTGAAAATCAAAGATTGGAAGATTATGGACCTTTGGAAAAAATTACAATGTAGAAGCAAATTCTTTTGAGAAGTCAAAGTTGTGGGACATTTCTTTTAAAAAAGAGGGAAGAAAAAGAGTGCGATTATTGTCACAAAGTTGGGCTATCATGTAAAGGAAAGTTGGCATGAAGAATAGAGTGGAGTGAGGTTTGGACAATGATTTCATGTGGAATATCAATCTTTCAACATCCCAGCATGAGCATAGTAATAAGGATCAACACTTATGTTGGCTTTCAAATGTTTGTGAAAGGGATAGTGACCGCACCATTTATGTGAAGAAAATATGGCAATGCTTCAAGTGTGATAAAAATGTATTACATCAATGACTTCATCTATGTTTGCAAAACAATATGAGCTTTCTACTAGAATTTTTTCATATTGTAAATATTGGTGATTTTAACAATATTTTTAGAATACAATTTTTTCATAACAAACACATGCATACAATTTTCCTTAGTTAGCACAAATACCTGAGTTCATATGTTGAAATGATTTGGTTGCTAAGATTGCAAACTTGCAAATACATCAAATTGACAACAAGCATCAACATTTTGTAATTGCAAAGTTCTTCCTCTCACAAGAACTAGGGTAAACTGGCCGGTCATAGCACACTTAAAGTAGTCCCTTGTAAAATTATTCAAATTTCTTACAAATATGCTCACCTAAACCCTTAATACCAAACACAAAAATTTGATCGCTGGTCACCAATATGAAAAATTTAGAACTATTTTTTTCTCAATCAAACCTTTGGTTATGGGTTAAAAAGACAACGCCCTTTTGTTTTAACATAGGTTAGTTGCTTGCACTACATGGGTGATTGGTGACCAGCCTGTGTTTGATGATGGGCCAGTTTACCCTAGCACCACTTGCATTAAGCAAATCCAACTACTAATGGCATCCTTCCATTAAGCCTCCCTGATAATAGATTTTGCCTTTACAGATTATTTCTGTTTACATTTGCTCTACATAAGTCAGTTGTGCCCATTTAAAAATTGGAGACCTTAAAGTTGTATCTCTTCATAATGTAAGCTTTGAGGATGATCTAGGGCCCACTTTAGCTTCAGGGTCCAGGGTCCAAATGCTTAGGAACCAATTTGGACTCATTTGAAGCAAATTGAATCCTTGAGTTGGAACCCTATAGCTGACCTTGGTTCTCCAAATCATGAGCTCTCCTTCGAGCTCTTGGGGGGGGGGGTAGCCTCAATTTGCCACTTTTTGGTCTTGGACCCTCATCTAAAGATAGTGGGTCCAATATATGGCTCTCAGCCAATGGGATTATTCTATTTCATTGGACCCTGGACCTTGGACCTTCGTTTAAAGTGACCTTAATATTCAAATTAAATCCCAATGAACAAGAGGGTAATTGATTTGGCTCAGCCCACATTTACCAGAAGATTTTTGAAAAATAAAATTCCACTGGATTTCTATAGTAACCGTTGAATAAAAACCAGCCAAGAGAATGAAATGCTTGTGTAGTCACAAAAATCTCACTCATTCTACGTAGTGCTTGCAATAGTAGCTTGTCTTTCATGTGTAGGGTAAAGCCCAGGGCTGCATGCTTTATGGGAAGCCCAGGAGGGCCCATATGAGGTGTTTCAAACCTTCCCAAAACCAATGGAGGAAAATTTGCTGACAAACATGCCATCCAATTTACACTAAAAAATAAATTAAAGTGCTTTATGGGAGGGTCCATATGAGGTGTTTCAAACCTTCCCAAAACCAATGGAGGAAAATTTGCTGACAAACATGCCATCCAATTTACACTAAAAAATAAATTAAAGTGCTTTATGGGAGGGCCCATATGAGGTGTTTCAAACCTTCCCAAAACCAATGGAGGAAAATATGCTGACAAACATGCCATCCAATTACACTAAAAAATAAATTAAAGTGGGTCTTTAGATCATTAGTTGACGTCTTGGTCATTGGGGTATGTTGTGTTCTTTTGCAATCCATGCATCAGAGTCTTTTACCTTGATTCATTTGTGGTCAAATATTGAGAGAGGGTTTCGTTTGCAACTTTTCACAACTTTAGACCCCCCCATCACATAAAGTTTGAAGAGCCAGTTTTCCTTCAACAGTCAATTGCAAGTAAAACAAGGGGTTCGTCACACTGTGGCCTTGCCTTTTAGTATCTTAATGCAGAAGAAGAAGAATTACGGAAACTCAAATATTTCACCGTGCCAAAATGTAGTCTTCAAAAAATCCTCTAAAAGAAACCAAAATCCTTCAAGATATTATAACTCTATAACTATCTCAAATCCCAACACAAGCCAAAATATCATCTTTCAAGAATCCTCGTATAAAAATAGACCTACTACTTGGGGGCCAAAATCCCTTAAGCTACTATACTCTATAATGAATCTAAACACAATATCCTTGCCTACCAAGGCAAGGCCCAAAAGGTTATGGCTAATTGTGTTTTCACTTGATTGCACTCACATTTATGGACTTGGTGATTGCCTTGAAGTCTTTGATTATTGGAAATAGCTGGAATGTGTAGAAGCACTAAAAGGTATTTCCAATAACCAACAACCTCAAAAATAGCTGAGTTGCCTTCATATGGAAGGTATTTCTGGTAATTGCCGACCTCAAGTCATTTATAACCTATCATTCAGATATTCAAGAGCGACAACATAACCCTCCTATCAATGGATGAAAAGACATGTAACCGAAGGTATTTCCATTAATCAACAATCTTGACTTAGTTATTAGACATAACTTATCATTCAAAGAGTTCAACAAAACCTTCTTATCAATGGATGAAAATTCATGTAACATTCCTCTCAATAAATGAAAATTCATAAGATCACAATGGTGTCTTCAAAAGATCAATTGTGGTGAATGACCAATAAAAATCCACATGAGCCTTTGGATGTGATTTGAGTTGATTTCTATGCGTCGTTGATGTGTGGGATAAGGCAGGCCATTTTGTGTATTTTTTATTTTATTTTCTCTATTGACTACCTATGATAGGAAATGAATAAAGAACACATGTTGTTGGGGCACTTGGGTAATTTTTAATGCCATCTTTGCAATTACATCTTGTGAATCAATAGGGCAAACACAGACTTCTGGTGTTGTGTTTGCCCAACTTTACAAATAACTCTAATAACTAGTCGATATGTTAAGCAACATATAGTTAATATGTACACTAACTAATCGCTTACTAGTAACCTATCCTTAACAAAACCGCCTTGTGAACTTGTGAACAGCTTTTAACTTCAATTTTAAGCCCTTTTGAAGCCTTTTTAGTGTTTTTTTTACTACAGGGGAAAATCCTATGAGAGCCCCAAATTTGACCCACTTGGCCTGCTTTTGAGAAACTTTTAATTGAAATAGGAGGCTTGCTAGTGTAGATTTCCTTTTTGTGGTCAAGACTCAAGACCCATTGAAAATGTCAAGAAGAATAGTTAAACTTGACCGGTAGGTAGTTGATCCAACAAACAGTCCTCCTTCTCAAAGTCAGTCCACCCGGTGTACCCCCCCACAAGCACATTTAGGGTTTAGGTGGGTTTAGGTCTAGTGTAGATTTTCTTTTTGTGGCCATTTTTGTAGTCAAACATACCAACTATTGATTGGGTACCATTTGTTTGTGGACATTATTATACGAGTAAAAGGAAAATGATTTTGGTATGTTCCCATGTGTTCTCTAAGATGTTCCCAATATCACCACACTTTATTCCATCTCGTTTACCCAAGATTCTACCACCTAATATATATATATATAGCCAAACCAAAGGCAAAGGTTCCATAGTCTCCTATTATGGGAGTGCCCCTAGTGCGTGTGTTATTCTTTAGGTGATAGGCCAAAAAAATTGACCCATCACCAAAAACAACCCAAAACAATCACTTTAGACTCACCCCCTCAACTAATTAATACTACTAGCAACCAAGAATCCATGTAAAGGTTACAATTGTCATTAGAACTTGTTATTGATAATCACTACGGCTTAAAACCTTTCTTTTGTGTCCTTTGGATTCAATATGTTGGTTTTTCCTTCTTTTTTCCCCATTTAGTGCTTGTATTCATGATTGTATGAGTTTTTTTTTTTTTTTTTTTTTTTTTTTTTTTTTTTTTTTTTTTTTTTTAAATTTCATTCTCTTGACAAAAAGGTTGGGAAATTTTTGGATTTTGTTTTTGAGTTTCAAGTGTAAATTTTGCCAATTCACTAATTTTGTTAATGTGAAAGGGGGGGGGGGGAGATAATAACATGTAATTGAAAATTAAAACCCTAGATTATATTAGAATTCAGTTATTAAATTAAATTTGGGACTTCTCTAAAACTAAAAATACACTCCAAAATTAATAATGTTCAACCTAATATGGTTGAACATGGGGGGCAAGTCATCTTTTATTTGCCTTGGCTTTGTTTTCCACCAAAGTGTGGAGCAATTCACTTTATAGCATTCATTCATGAGCTTTCATCTTTGAATGGGTCAACTTGACTTGATGTTGTGTCTCTCACTTTCTCCTTCCTGTTATCTTTCTAATGGAAATTGCATGATGTTCACCCAATATATATCTTATTTTGCTTTTATTTTTCCTTTCTAGGTCTTAAATGGAATGAATTATGATTTGACCACCTTTTAAGTGGCCTAGGTGAGACCATGTATTGCCAACAATGTAAACACCCTTTGCTTCTTCTTCTTTTTTAACATTTTTATTTTTATGGTGATCTTGAAGATGATTATTTAGGATGTTGTGGCATATTTTCACCCTTTTGTGTGGGTTCCTTGTTGTTTTAATTATAATTCTCAATAGCACATATTTCCATATTGCAATATAAAAGTATGTTGATTCATGTGGGTAAAGGTATTTTTGGTCAAATTTTACAAGTAGTTCCACTGGCAAAGATTCTTAACCTTACCTAATTAACATTAATTTGTGATTGTCATGGCTGGGCTGTAGCATTTTTACAAAAGTGATATTACAAGTGATGACCTAGGAATTCCTATGTCTAGATGCAACTAACCTTTTTTATTTTTTAAAAAGGTGAAAAATCCTCTAAAATTCACAATTTATTTTTTTTTAATTTCTAAAGACAAAAATAACTAAATCATAAAAAATTCCACCAAAAAAAAAACTAATGATGTGGTTTAAGGAAAATGCAAGAGTGGCATCCTTTATCAAATAAGCTAAAATTAACCGTGTGAACATAATGCCCTTTCCCACACTAAGCAAAATCCTCTACAATGGCAACATTTCCTTCAATGTTTGCATCTTGACATACAATGACAAATATATTTGACAAAAAAGGAAACATAATTGAAAGCTTCGATGGGTTTGTAAACAACCAACCCCCAAGTATAGTATTCTAAGGGATAAAGATTAACTCAAAACATTCAACATGCATAAAATCATTTTTCTATTTTGAAATCCCAAATGGGATATAAGTTGGTAGTACCATTGGCACCCTCATCCTAGTGACACAAAAAGAACAATCTCTTTACAAAATGTTGAAATTTTTTCACTATTGTCACCTTGTCTAAAAACAATGCAAAGAAATCAAAACTCTTCACAAAATATTTTAAATGGTACCAACAATGTGCATGAAATGTTTTGTATGTGGTTGAACAACATGCATGAAAACACAAAACCTTAAGGGTTCCAAAGTTAACATAAATTCTTCTTTGATTGTATTGAATTCAATAGCAAAATCATTGAGTTGTGTATTTATTAGTTGCGATGAGAATCATGGAGTTCACATCTTCCAAAGTTTTATTATTTGTAACATTGTAACAAAGGAAATTATATTTTTAATTATGATGTGATAGCACATTGACATGTGAATACTTGTTCATATGTTGTTTGTGAAAGGTAAGTTTGTAGATTCGAAGTAGGTATGAAAGGTTTGGAGGTAGTTATGGACAACACAAACAAACATATACACCAATAATTTATTTATTTTTGCATAAATTTTTTTAGCATTAGTTTTCCTTATAAATCAAGTTCATAAGTTGTTTAAACAATTCCATGGAGAAAAAAACCATTGTCGGAAAAAGGAAAATAAAATTTAAATTATTAATAAATGTGAACCCTAAGAACAAGTAATTTAAAATTTAAAAAAATCTCCATCAACAACACCCATTTAAATTATTGATGTTATCATTGTTATTTTACAAAATACAAGCACTTGCCAATATTTTTTTTAAATATTTTTTTTGAAATGAAAAGTAAAAAATCACAAGCAAGCAACAAAAGATGGAACAACAATGTTCCATGAGATAGATAAAACATCAAAACAACAAATACACATCAAATTGCTTTGGGGGGAGGGGGGTATAGTGAAAAGTAAATGCATCCATTCACTGCAAATTTTCCGTAAATATAATATTTCATTTAAATTCAAAATTTTCCATAAACTTTACCTAGAATGTCAATTTTCAATTCAAACATATTTGCAAATATTAAATTCAACATCCTATGCCAAAATATTGGTGCATAAATATTTATAAACGAAAAAATTGCAATAACATCATAAGACAAATTATGGGTGTAAATAGTTTATTAATTTTTGTAACTATTGTATTCACAAGACAATAAAATGCCCACATGCATTATATTTTTAATTACATGGGTAATTTTTTCCACAATAATAATTATATTATTTAATCTCATTCATTTTATTTTAAATTGAATTCACATCTTATGTAAATCAAAATTGAATTACATTCATAATAATTATATAAATGTGAAACATAATATGGAAGAAAACAAAAAAAAAGGTTCAAAATTCTGTGTCAGTCTTACTTCTTCACAATAGATTGAAGCAATTAAACCTTTATTATTTAGAGGAATATAAAAAATGGAACTAGTGAATGAGATCCAACAACAACAAACATAAGTAAAAACAAAAACCTCCCATAAAATGAACAATTTCCAATGTTCAAAATTACAAGTCTTTTGATAGGATGACCAATTCACATATTCTTTATTAAAGTCATGAAAGCCATGAAATATCTTTTCATAGTCCCTTTAATAGCATATCAAATTGGTGGCAAAAAATGAACCAAAAGAAATAAAGGCATAATCAATGGCCACCAAGTTGGTAAAGAAAAGTTTAACCCATTCAAATAAATGTAATTTCTCCGAATGAAAAAAGGTCAAAAATACATGTGCCACACACATTTGTCTACTTTTCTTCATGTAAAGGTGTGAAAATGTGGCCCATGAACGTTACCATCCTAATAAATGCAATGTCGACGGAATAAGTTCAACTTCTTATTTCCAAGAAAAATTATTATCACTTACTAAGTTTACTATAACTATTCAAATAATAATAAAAAGTTTATGCAAAGAGACAAAAAGAAGGTAGGATTTGTCATTTGGGGACATACCTACCATCCTAATTGTAGGCCATTCCAATAGTGTGAAAAGAAAAAGTTTAAAAAACAAACAAACAAGAGGGATTAGGAAATAGTTACCCTCTAAACCTTTATAGTACATTCAATACATCAAAATGGTGTTTAATGGGTCTATAGGCCTTCCATAGTTATCGTCTAACCTTTAGAGTGCTTGTAGACCCTTTAGTGTCATTGTCTATCATTTGTAATCCCCCTACAAGTTTTTTCAACACTACCTACCACTAGCAGCCACTACAAACCCTTTATGGTTGTTGCCTATTGTTTGCAGTAATCCCATTTATCATCTAGATTTCAAGTTTCAAATTTATTTTTTTCCTACTACCATATATTAGTTCTACCTTCAAGTGGCAATAAGAGATTTCCTACTTTAAAGACTAAAACATAGTATACATTCCTATTATAATTTTAGAAGAAATGAATAACTACTATAAAAAATGTAACAAAACATTATGCAAACTTATAATATACTACATTCCTTCATATTTTAATACATTCCAAGATAAAAAGAACTCCAACAAGACATTAAATTATTATGTCAACCATTTTCCATTGCAATGTTCAAAATACATTTTGAATCCATATTCTTCCCCTTTCCTTAAGAGTATGCACCTTCTTCACAAGAGAAGTATCTCATAGCCAAAATTCTAAACTCCAATATAATACAAGTTTTCCCAAAATGCAATTGCATTGAATAGCATAATGTATTCCTCCTTCTAATCCCCTTCCTTTAAAACCACACAAGGCCCATCTTACTCCCATGAAAATAGGTCTTCATCTTAATATTTCTTAGAAATCCTTTAGGTGATTAGTGGATTACAACCCGCTGCTCATCCACATGAACTAACTAATCCCATTAATTTCATCCTTTAGGTAGATGATGTAAGTCTACTAGTAGTAATTAACTAGTTATTAGGATGGCCCATGGTACTAAATAGCCTAGGGATTTATAGGGTAAGTGCATTTTGGGTGGCTCAAAACTGGCAAGTTAAGAATCCATGGTCAGTCTAAAAATAGTCCCGAAATATAAAAATGAGCTAGCATTTTACTACGTTGCCATTGGTTACTTTAAAATTGTGTAGTGCCCTAAGCTAGGGGGGACAATAGTTATAATTGTGAGCAGGAAATGTTTCAAAGTATTTTGACAACTTTCCCTTCTTTAATCTTTAGCCACAATTGAAGCCTGATGTGAAGTGGGCGGACACAATTGATTACAATATTCACATGTGTATGGTCATCGATTCTTTCATATGTGCAATCATGCATGTGAAAGTTTCGACAAATTAATGAGTGTAGAATGTATTTAATCAGTGATTTGTTGTAAATGTTGCAAAAATTTATAAAGGATTTAAACATGTGCTTGATATTTTTATTATTTTCACAAGAAACCATGTCAACCAATCATTAGGAGAAAAGGGCATTTTGAAGCCAACCAATTTTCAACTACATGTTGTCCTCAACTTTATTTCAACTACACAATAATATTTATTTTAAAAACTTCCACATGGATGGGATGGCATCTCAAATGAGTTGAAGTGTCGACTAATTTGGTAAGTGTACAACATTGACCACTAACGGGTGTTGATTGTCAAAATATTTTTTGAAATAATATATAACCCGGTGAGGAGTAGTTGAAGAACTCCACTTTACCATGACATTATGCCACATCAAGTCAATTGTTTGACTATTTTGGTGGACCTTGTTTTTGAATGGATGAAAGAAGGTTATTGATGGATGAAATATTGCATGCATTTTCAACTATGCTTCAATTTTAATTATCATTACTTATACCCTCCCCACATGTTACCTACCCTCCTACCTACTTATCATTACTTACACCTTGTGTACATGTTATTTACTTATTATTGTAACTTATACCTACATATTACATACCTACCTACCTAGGTACCTATAGATTATTGACCTACATAACTTAACCTACACCCTACTTTAAATCACCTATGTTATAATCTAAATATATTTAACCTACAATTTATCACCTACTTATAACTACCTTGGTAATATATGTAATAAATACCTACCTAACCTACAAAATATTGCCTACCTACCTATAGGTACCTATAAATAATTTGCAACAAGTGTATTTGTTTAACCTATAACCTACCTAGGTAGTTAATGAGGCATGTAAGCATGTATGTTACTTAACTAACTAAGTTGGATAGCTAGTGAGGCTAGATTTAAATGGGGTGGCAAGGCAAGGCAAGTTATGACTACCTACTACTTATTATCTACCTAGATGCAATAGGAGGTCGCTAGATAAGTAATAGGTAGATATGTTAGGTCAAATGTAGGTAAGTAGGTTATTAAAACTAATTAGGTATAGGTAGATAGATATTAAATAACTAGGTAATTAAGCAAGGCTTTTAAGTAGGTACCTACTTGATTTTTGTTTAATCACGGTGTCACAACTCACAACCTACCTACTTATACCTACTTAAGTTACTCACAACCTACCTATACTTAAGCTATTACTACCTACCTAGGTCTACATGGGCTTTAAGTTAGGTAAGAAAACTAATTAGAACTGGGCTAAGATAGTTAACTAGGTTAGGCAAACTACTTTAGCTTAGCAAGGGTTTTATTTTATGGTATAAAATAATTAGTATGTAATTTTATGGAATTTTACATATTCATTAAAATGCCATAAAAAACCACAAAATTAAAATTATACCATTTATAATGTTCTAAATTATATCATAAAATGTCATTCATTTATAAATGATTCCATTCATTCAATTAAATGTCATATAATATATATAATGCCATAATTAATTATGAATGGGTGGATTTAATGTGGCATATAGTATGAATGAATTAATTAATTAATGCACCAAATAATATGGATGAATGGATGGTATGATATATAACAATGGTGACAATGTGTTGGCGGGAAATTCAAATTTTGAATTATAGTTGAAAACTACTTGAAATGATGTCAATTTGCGTAATTGAAAATTAATTAACATCCCAATTATAACCACATACTTCATCCATCCATGGATGAAGGGACTACCCTTATATAACATTGCCATTCACTTTGAGCTTTCTTTGCATTCTAGTTTGATTTTTCTCTCCTTGTTTTGTTTTATCTTGCAAATTTTTAGGCCCAACTTTGTTTTAAAGTTTAAATCATGTAGTTTAATATCAATTCATGGATTTTTTCAAATGAGTGCATCGTGCCTTTTGCATGTGAAGAATTTCAAGTTTTTCAATTTAGGGTTATTGTTAAATTGTTTTTTTTATAATCATGTTCAAGTTGTTTTTTCTTCTTTTCATTGCTTTTTTTAAAGAAAATTATTAAGCACACGAAGGTCATATGGTGTTAAGGCAAGTGAACATGAATAACACGAAGATAAAAACTTATGGAATTTGGAAGTCACCACCACACATGCCTCTTACAATTGCAAGCATTTAAAAATTATTTTCCTTTTTTTGGTTTATTTTCCCTTTACCAAGATATTTCTTCTTTTTATTTATCCACCATGTTACCTTTAGTTTAAAAAATAAATAGCTAGGTTTTGTTTTAAACTCTTGTTGGGTTTTTCTTTCAACTAGATTATTTTTTGAACTTTCATTAAGGTAATTAGGTTGGTTTTAGTACATTTAAGCACTTAGGGCAATCCGGATCCAAGGGGAGGGCTCTTTTGTTTTTGGTGTTGAAGCATATGTTGAACCCCTCCTCTTGGCGGCGCATCTGAAGCACTAAAAATTGTCAAAAACAAATTTGAAATGAGAAAGTTATGGCCCCTCAAAGTATAGGGGATCAATGTCGTAACCCTAGCCTTGGGCTTGTGACCAAGGCAAGGGTTTGCAAAGTTGCGGGCTAAGAAGGAAGCCAGGAGTCACACAACATACTCCCGGGAGTGTGAGAAGGTGTGAGGGAATGAACCCTCACACCCCAAGGGAGTTCCACTTTGAAGTTGGAGTCCCAATGGACTCCTGAATCTTCGGAGGGCAATTGTAGGGGTCAAAACTCAATGGCTTGAAGATTTTTTTATATCAATGGAAAGCTCTTGGAACGTAGATATCTAAAGTGGGCTCGCATTGCCCATTTGGACATCTAAAACACAAGTTATGGCCAAAAGAAGGGTCAGGAATCAAATTGGTAGTTTGACTCCCGACCACTAAAAGTCGGGAATTGACCCAATTTTCGTGCTTGTAAATGGCATGAAACATACCATTGGAAAAGCTCTCAATGAGGGCTATAACTTTGCTTCAAACCTCATCTCAATCCGAGGTCTACACGCAAAGTTATGGTGCCCCAAAGTCACGGGAGTCCCAACCTTGGCAATTTTGGGACACCCATTTGGGAGTCCCGGAACAAAAAGCCATTTGGACGTGGGCCTTGTGGAGAGGTGCAGAGCATACTATAAGGGGGAAGGTGGTGGCTTCCCCCAAGTCTAGGCCGTGGTGAGTCTTGTGTGTCTGTGTTTCCCGTGGCTTGTCCTAGCACCAAAGGTGCTCCAACTATGCATTAATCACCTTGTGTTGGTTTTGTGTAGGTCCGTGTGAGTGAGTGAAGCTTGTCAACTCTTCCAAGGCCCATCCCGAAGCTCCAGCATGCCCCTCTACCCCTCCAAAGTGCTACGAGCTAAGGAGCGTGCCCCGACTCCTTACTCTTCCGTTGTTTTCTGTTCGGGACTCACATTTGAATCCTTTAAGGAGTTGGGAGTGTGTTAATCAAAAATGCAAAACAGTAAACCACAACTAGTTCTTGAACCCCCCCAAAAATTTCTTTTATGTTGTTATGTTGTTATTATAATTTTAAGATTATTTGTATAACTTATGGTGCCGCTCCTATAACAATTTAAATAATTTAAAATGAATAACAAATGAGAAAGTCATGAGCTTTGAAAGTAAAAGGGGTCCAAATGGAAGAAAAAAGAAAAACATGTTTTGTAAATATGAAAGTTTTTTTTGTTCAACTCTAATTGGTTTCTTTTTTTTTCTAGTTCCAAAACAAACATTTGGGCAAGGAGAATTAAACTTATGAACCTTTTCAACCATCAATGTAAGTAAGGTTTCAATTATGTTTGTTTTAATGAGCTGCTTTCAACTAAATTTCACTTATATAATTTTCCCTATATTTTGTTTAGGTCCAACTAGATTTCAATTAGGTTTCAACTATGTTTGTTGACTATGTATAAAGTAAGCCCATGATGTGTGCCATTTCTATTCATTATTTAGTTATAATTTTTCCAGATTTCAAAATGTTTTTTTCTTTGTCAAATTTCCTTATTATTGAATAATAAATGATGATTTTTATTGACTTTTAATGTGTGCAACTAATGCATAATCTTTTTCTTGATGCATTTAAACTTATATTCATATTAAGTTTTTTCATTTCTAACAACTTTCATTTTCTTTTATTAAAAAATGTAGGATGCAACTATGAACAAGTCAAAAAACGTGGTCCAACATGGCAATAATCCAATTAAACATGCCAACAACGAGTTCACACCATTAATGCATAAACATAGGACAACCACCTTATAGGAGAGTCATTTCATTTCTCCAATAAATGTTTGATTAATAACATTAACATCTTTAGGATGTAAATGGGACCATTTCCTACATGGGAATAATGTTTCCTTGCATAGTTTTCATATTATAATAGGTTTTGCATTCTTAGTTGATAATGTATAAGTAGACTATGCTTTTATTATGGTTTGATTGTTTTTAATTAATTTTAGCTAGGTGTATTATCCCCACAGTTTAGTTTTGGTAGTCTTGCAATTGTGATTATAATTTGTGTAGACTTGTAATTTCAACTACAACTACATTTCAACTAATTTACATACAATTTGATTTATTTTCAACGTATTTTCAACTTGTTTTGAACTACCTTGTAGTTGATCTCTTTATTTTGGTTTGACTTCACATATGTTGGATGACCTACAAACAACAAGATGCCATATGTCATACAAGTGTGTAACATAAGTGTCCAAGTGGCACAATATCATATGTTGACATTTTCAATAAATCAATAATTTCAAGATTTTGAAACCATACACATGGAACACATTAAATAATTTAGTTTGATGGTGGACCATGAATGCCATATGACATGTGTCAATGTTCCATTGGTTATAATATAATTGAATAATAATCAAAAATATAAATTTTCATACCCTTCCTCAATGACGTGACACGTGCCAATGCTACATTGGTTGTAATATAGTTGAGAAATAGTCATAATTCTAATTCCACTCCCCCAAATGATATGACATGTAGGTGGATGAAATTCATCCATTGATTTACAACATGGAATCAACTAGGTTTAGTTAGCATTTTACAGTTAAAATGTTGCGTCAACCAAAATGTTGTCACTTCAACATTAACCTACAAATTGACACGTGTATATTATTTTCAATTGTGTTTTAAGGTTGACTCAACATTGTCGACTATTTTGGAAATTAATAAACAATGTCATTTTTGAGTTGCAAAAAAACATTTGTAGTTGAAAATGATGTTTTCAACTATAAATGAAAGTTGAGAAATAATTGAAAACATAGTTGAAAAATGGGGTTCTTCTCTTAGTGAATGCAAAAGGTAGTCTAGGTAAAAATATTAAACAAAAAACATTGTATCATCTTGGGTAGCTCCATTGTATGCAACAACACTAGACATCATCTTTGATGAGAAAACACTAGTAGAAATCAGCCAAAATGTAACCACTCCATTTATAACTACATGCGACTTGTAATTGTTTGTGACTAGATTTGGGAATATTTGTAACTACAAAACCAAAATTTCAACTAGTTTGGTCATTCTCACAACTATGATGCAACTATTAGAAAATTTCATCCTATTGGTTGGATTGATTTTACATTTATTCTCATGCATTAATAGGTTGATATGTCCCATTAATCGCAATAGTCACCAATTAGTTGCATCTTAAAGGTATTCTACAATGACATAGAGGTGTATTTTAATGTATGTACTAAAATTAATTATATATATATGCATATGTATTTATATTGTTCATATAATGAATCTCAAAATTAATATTTGAACTTTGAATTTTTTATTCAAATCTGAAAATTATTATTTCAATTGTTTAAAAAATTATTTGAATTTCAAATTTTAGATTTGAATATGATATTTTCAATATAAATTCAAAAAGGCTTATTTGATCTAAAAATTGATATTTGAATTCTAAATTAATATTTTCAAATCCAAAAATTAGTAATTCAATTCAGAAAATTATTAATTGATTATAAAATTGACATTTTAATTTTGAACATTTTTATATGAATATGAAATGTTTTATTTCAACTCTAAAAAAAATCCATTTAGATTTTAAATAATCATTTGATTTGAACATGAAATTTCAATTCCAAATTATTATTTTGGATTCTCAAAATTAATACTTCCAGTCTGAAAATTATTAATTGAGTCTAAAAATGGACATTTCAATTTTGAATATTTTTATTTGCATCTGAAAATTGACATTTCAATTCTGGAAATTTTTCTTTAAATTCAGAAAAGTTAATTGATCTAAAAATTGATATTTTAATTCTAAATTATTATTTTTGAATCTAAAAACTAATATCTCAATTCAAAAAACTTTATTGAGTCTAAAACTTGACATTTTCATTTTAAATATTTTTATTTGAACTTGAAATTTGATGTATGAATTCTGAAGTTCTAAATTTTAATTTTAATAAATTATTTGACTTGAAAGTTGAAATTTGAATTCCAAATTATTATTTTGGAGTTTCGAAATGAATATTTCAATTCAGATAATTATTAATTGAGTTTTAAAATGGACATTTTATTTTGAATATTATTATTTGAATCAGAAAATTGACATTTCAATTCTGAAATTTGTTATCTAACTTCAAAAACATTATTTGATCTAAACATTGATATTTGAATTCTGAATTACTATTTTGGAATCTTGAATTTATATTCTATTACGAGATTGTCCGTATTACTTATATTACTATTCATTTGTCACATTGTTTTTGTTATTGTTGGTTCATGGCATTGTTTTTGTTGTTGTAGATTCATCGTGTTATTTATATTGTTGTGGGTTCA